>FLNX01002718.1_pt1 | contig 44491 bp, 49 predicted proteins | sample 1140341 | NCBI WGS metagenome assembly FLNX01 (sample SAMEA3878208, study PRJEB12797) | bioreactor metagenome | biome: Moose rumen | place: Sweden | collected 2011-10 | reverse complement strand
TTTTGTATATCTTAGGTTCCTTGTCAATCTGTTCTTGAATAAAGAAAAATAAGTTGTCAAGTTTATCTTCACATAGAAACTACATTTTTTTTTATTATAGGATTCTCATCCTCCAAGAATTCTGTCAAGTCAATATCTGCATCAAATATAAAATACACATATTCTGTATTCAGATAATACAGTAATTGATTCAACAGAATAGGATTAGTAATAATGTAATGGTCATTCTCGGTTTCTGACCTAGACCCATTTAATTGAGCAAATGTAGTTGCTGAGCAGTATAGGAAAAATACTGCTAAAGTTAGTGGTCTTTTCATATTATTTTTCTTTTTGTTTTTTTCTGCAGAAATGAACTTTATGATGATTCTTATTCAGATAAGTGCTAACTACATATAAATGCATTAAAAGATCAAAAACAAAAAGAGAAGATGATATGGTAAGAGCTTGTATAAAGACAAATAACCAATTTGGTGCAAATGTCGTATTAGGGATGTTTTTGAAAATTATTACTATTATTATTGTCAATAATAAAAATATACAACTCAATGAAAATGATGCACATAAAATATCGAATGGATTTGATTTGGTAATAAGTAGCTTTCCCAACCATTTTCTATGTTCTTCAAAAGGCTGTGATAATTCATCTATTGTATCTTTGTCTATTGTAAGCACTATAGAGAAACCTGTAATAGCAAATCCTAATACACATGAGCCGAAAGTTAAAATGTCGCCACATAGTTCCTTCTTTTGCATTTCACAATAATCAATAGAACTCCACAAATAGGTCAAAAAACATGCTACAATAACTATAACTATATAAGTAATACGACTATAGTTTCCAAAAATGTCTCGTAATAAACGTAGAATCCAAACACGTTCATGTTGAACTTTTTTGTCTGTTTCAGAATTGGAGTTGGGGAGTGACTCTTTTTTGTGCACCATAATTATAGTTATATGAAGCCTCCCAAACACCCCTGACTCGGCTGTTAATCATTTGTTTTAGGTTAGCTTATGATACAAAAAAGGCGTAGGTGTCTGTTTCTTCTGCCCATCCTGGCGTCAAAGGCCTTCGCATTGCCCACCTCACACAGGATGAACAACGCAGTTAGCCCACGCCAGTACGAACTATAATAACAACGTATATAGATACGCACCACGTGACGCTTCGTTGTCATCTGTCTGTTGTGAGGTTAGAGTTTGCGAAGTTCTTGACGCACAACGACAGACGTCCGAAAACGTCTTTCTCATATATAAGACCGCCCGCCGCCCACAAGTGGACCAAACGTGCGATGCTGCAAAGATAAGGAATAATAATGAAATCACCAAATATTTGGCCGAAAAAGTGGAATATAGGGAAAAAGAGTTGAAAATAGGGAAACGATGGAGCAGCGAGAGCAGAGCGATGCTTGCATCGACTCAGCCGAGCGGCTGAACTCAACAAGGGAAGAGAGCAGGCTCCATGCCCGTTCATTTTGCCGACGGCGACCGGGCGGGGCGTGTCACCCAGATATTCGAGTTTCCTACGGAAAACGTCACGTGGGCGGCCGTAGGTGAAGATACCTATGTCGATATCATCAACGAATGCGGAGCCGCCACCCCCATGAGCACCGGTTTTGACCATATCTATGCCGAGACCAAGGAGGATGCCTTGGTCAGCAAGTGTACCAAGGCACTGCGCGTGATGCAGGTGGACCCCGTAGTGACCGAGGGTACCGTTATAGGCATTCAGTTTGAAGACCCGAAGTGCGAGGCTGCCTGGCTCACGGCGTTCGGTAAGGAAACGGGCGACGTGGTGACACTGCGCAATGCCGTAACCGTCAGCGAAGATCAGGCCTACAGCTTTAACTCCAAAGCCAAACAGAACGGTGTGGAGACGTTCAACGAAATGCGCTTCTTCGTGGGCATCAAGAACCTGCTCTCCGGTATGCTCTCCGGCATCAGCACCCTGAGTGAGGTGCAGCTGCCCAAGCAGTTGGAGTATATCGACAAGGAGGCATTCAGCGGATGCTCAAGTCTGGCAGAGGTGACACTGCCTGCCACTACTGAGGAAGTGGCTGGTGGAGCCTTCGACGGCTCGGCGGTCTCCGACATTCAGGTGGAGCCGCGATGCACGGCCTTTGAGGTGCGCGACCATGCCCTCTTCACTACCGATAACGACCTGTGGCTCGTGGCCTATCCACCGGCACGCGACGAACAGACCGTCATCCTGCATGGGCCGTTCCATAACATCATGTACCACGCTTTCAACAAACTCCCCCAGCTCGACGAGATATACATCGACTATCCGAAACCTGAGGGAAGCGCCATACAGATGGACGATGAGGCCATCGTACACAGGAATGCCGACAGCGGTCAGCTGATGGACATCTACATCAACGACGGCACCTTCGACGGCCACGATGAGAACTACCACTACGAGACGGGCGGCAATCTGGACGGCATCTTGATGAAGGAGTATTTAGAGAAGTCTTACTGGCAGACGTATGCCAATGCAGGCCGGCTGCACCGCTATTTCCCGCTCACCGTCACCAATGCCCTGTGGGCCACCATGTACATCGGCTTCTGCACCAATCTGCCGCCGGAACTCAAGGCGTATGTGGTGCCCAAGTCGCTGAATGAACTGTACGAAAATGGAGAGACCGACATCACGCTGAAGCGCGTCAGCAACTTGCTGCACCACACCGTGCCTGTGGTTATCAAGGCTGAACATGCCGACACTTACTTGTTGCGGCCCTACGAGGGACAGGTCAATAACATTCCCATGTCTGCCAACAAACTGATGGGCAGCGACATCGGACAGAACGGTCAGTACGGCATTCCCGTGAACCAGATGGACATTCAGAACGAGTACAGCGTGCTCACCCTGAGCTACAACAGCGTCGGCACGCTCGGGTTCTATGGCTATACGGGTGAGCGCGTGCCACCTTACAAGGCTTACCTGTACTACAACTGGCTCAGTTCAAGCCCGACCCTGTTAGGCAGCTTAGCGTCGTACGGCATCGTCATTGACGATACCATCGACGAGAGCACTACCTCGCTTAACGCTCCACCCTCCACGCTCAACACCCAACCCTACTACGACCTGAGTGGTCGTCGGGTGGCCCAGCCCACGAAGGGCATCTACATCGTAGGAGGAAAGAAAGTGGTGAAGTAAGGTGCAAAAAAAACGGACACATCGTTGTGGTGCGTCCGTTTTTTTGTATGTTGTTTTTTCTTTTATTTAATCACAACCTTTTTGCCATTGTGAATGAAGACACCGTTAGCGGGCTGAGCCACGCGGCGACCGCTCAGGTCGTAGTAGGGTTGAGCGTTGAGGGTGGAGGGTTGAGTGTTGAGCGTTGTTTTCTCAATGCCGGTAGAAGGTGAAGCTTTGCCGAGAACCACGTCGCGCAGACGGTTTTCACCAATCATTGCCTCGTCACTCTGGTCGTCACCGTCGGCCCACATGCAGGCGAAGGTGAAGCGGTCCTCAATCTTATCAACCACGCGGGTGCAAAGACCTGTGGTAATGTCGATGGCGTAGAGCGACGTGTCGTACTTGCCGTTGGTCTTCCAGGTGCGGTCGGGCAGCTGGCCCCATGAGCCGTAGTCGTTAATGCCCTTGCCGCTGTTGTAGAAGCCGTTCCAATACATGATGTTAGGGTTCGACTTTGAGAAGCAGGCACTCTGGCGCCTGTACTGTGAGCAGTAGCCCAGCGCCGTTTCCGACTTCAGCAGACCGGTCTCCAGGTCAAACTCGCAGAGCGTCGTGCCGGTCAGATTGCCGTTGATGTCGTAGTACTTGCCGTCGTCGGCAGCAGGAGCGTTCACGCCGCCGCTGGTCAGCGCGAAGGCGCGGCCCTCGGCGTTGATGGCAAAGGCCACGAAGTTGTAGTAGTACAGGCCCGGCGTAATGGGCGTTACGGTCATCGTGGCCAGGTCGATGGTGCACAGGCAGTAGCCGGCGTCGCCGTCGGTCATGTCGGCATCCTGGTCCTCAAAGTATTCGGGGTCGCTCGTAATCTCCTCGGGCAGCTGCTGGCCGGTCAGGTAGAACAGGCCATACACCTTATTATTATAATAGGCCATGCCGGCCGACTCGATGGTGGCCGACTTCGGGTAAGTCTTGTTCGACAAGAGGTCGCCCGTCTTGGCGTCCCACTGGCGCACGGCAAACAGCTCTTCATCGACCGTTGACTGCTCGTCGCGCGACATGACGGTGGTCACGATGCCGTCCGTATAGACAGCACCCGAGTTGGCGTACATCAGGTTGAAGTTGGTGGCCCACTGAGCCTTCTCCAAGTCAATGCCGCCATTGCCGTCGGAAACGGTATCCTTTGTTACGGCGGGTTCCTTTTCAGGATAAGTGATGCTTGTGCCGTTCACCGTGAAGGTGTAAAGACCCTGAGGCACAAAGTAGAGTGTCTGGCCCGTGTAGTTGCCTTCACCGTCGTAGATGGTGCCCACCCACTCGCGGTTTACCTCGTCGCCATCGTTGTTACGGGAGTTGTTATACACTGCATTCAGTTTTACTGACTGAGCACTGAGGAAAGTGCTTCCCAGCATGGCCATAGCCATAATAAGTAATTGTTTCTTCATTTGATATTTGTTTGTAATTGTTATTAGTCGCTTCTGATAATAGTTATTTTAATTTGCTAATTTTTGCGCGGCAAAGGTAATAAAATAATTCCTAAATGCAAGAAAATGCAAGAAATTTTTACAATCTCTTTAGTTTTTTTATGAAGAGATACGGAGTGTGCAACTACTCAGCACCCCTAGTCATGAGAGGCAGAGCTGGTCACGTTAATAATTTATAAACTTGATTTTGGGCAAAATCCCTGGCTCTGGTGTAACGGTCGGTGCTCCCCGACATTACCGCCGTGGACGTACTGGTGACATCTACGAAGGTGAATCAGAAGAAGATGAGGACGATGAAGAGGTTTGGTAACTAAAAATCGGGCTCTTAGCAAAATAATTAGCGGCAGGGTGCACAACTCTGCCGTTTTTTTATTATTTTTGCAGACAGAATATAGAAACTTATATGGAAAAGGAAACGTTTTTGGCCCTACAGAAAGAATATGGGGGACAGATAGAGAGGATTCGAAAGTCAGCCCATGAGCTGCATGCAAGTGTGAATCAGACGTACGGTGGGATACACCCGTATGGATTCCACCTCGACATGGTGGCTGACGCTGTCAGGCAGTTCGGACATCTGGTGTGTGCCTCGGCTGACGATGTGCTGCCGCTCTTCTTCGGTGCCTATTACCACGACAGTATAGAGGATGCCCGTCTGACCTATAACGACGTGATGGGCGTGTCGCGACAGTACATGACGGAGGAGCAGGCTTTCATGGCCACCGAAATAGTCTATGCCCTGACTAACGACAAAGGACGTAACCGTGCAGAGAGGGCAGGGGAGAAGTATTACAGTGGCATTCGTGAAACGGCATACGCCCCCTTCTTAAAACTTTGCGACCGCTTTGCCAATATCTCCTACACTTGTTCGAATGATATTGGAAAGAGCGATCGCATGCGTAAGGTGTATAAGGGCGAAATGCCCCATTTCCTGGAATCCATTGATCCGCACAGCCCCGATATCCGCTTCAGCGTCCCGAAAGAACTGGTAGAGCAGTTGGCCCTTGTCCTGCTTGACGACATGGAGCGTGAGGAGCGCGATAAGGGACTTATATAGTCTGCAAGTCGTGCTGATAGCTTAATGCAGCACCAATGGCAGTACAGAACTCCGAGTATTTCGGTATGTGGTAATGTACCTTATAGAGCTTCTCCAGCATGGGGAATACCTCCTTGCACTGGGGCAGCAGCGTGAGGTTGCCTATCAGTACGAAGTCACGAATGTCTGTGTTCAGGGCCGACAGGACGCTGGCAGAACCGATGGTCTGCAGCACCATGACGATGATGCCCAGTGCGATGTCCTCTTTGGGAGCATCGTATTGAGCACGGCTGAACAGCGAGGCGGTGGCGTTCATGGGCAGGCCCGGCAGCGGGTGGGCGCTGATGTCGCCAATGAGCAGGTTGATGTGGCTGATGTCACCCTGCATGGCCATAGAGGCCACCTGCTTGATGTTGTTGGTGTTCAGCATAACGCGGCTGAGGCCCTGCAGTGTTCCGCCTCCAATGCCCAGTCCGCCAATGTGACGAATGCCATGACAGTCGCACTGCACAAAACTGGTGCCCGTTCCCATTGATACGACGATAGCCTTCTTCAGTCCCGACTCATAGCGGGCTCCCAGTCCGTCGGCTATGAATTCGTCAGTATGTTCTGTGGGCAGTCCATAGAGTTTCCCGTCAATGTAGGCAGAGCCGACACCGGTCAGCATGACCTGCTCCACGTCACCGAGGGCAATGTCGTTGTCGTGCAGATACTTGCCAAATGCGCCGTAGAGTGACGTGATAGGGTCGGCCGCTGTAATGCGGATGGGTGAGATAATCTTACCATCTTGCAGTCCCACAATCTTTGTGGTGCTAATGCCAACGTCAATACCAATTACTATTCCCATAATGCTATTTGTTTTAAATAAAAAGAAAACCCGGCTCCATCACGGAAAACCGGGCTAATGAAAGGAGGAGTGGTACCTCCAGGAATCGAACCGGGGACACACGGATTTTCAGTCCGATGCTCTACCAACTGAGCTAAGGCACCATTGTGGTTGCATTCCTTTCGTTTGCGGGTGCAAAGGTACAATAAATAAATGAGAAATGAGGAATGAGAAATGAGAAATTTGCTGCCGCTTAATGTTTTTTAACAAACAAACCCTTCCGGGGAACTTATTTCTCATTCCTCATTTCTCATTTCTCATTTCTCAAAGGGTTCCACCCTTGGGCTTTGAGCTCGAACTCCTGGTTGTCGCGGGTAACGAGCATGTGGCCAAGTGAGGGCTTGGTGATGTGGCCAATAAGGTGTACATCGTCTAAGGCTTCAATCTTCTCGTGGTCGCCAATGGGAACAGTGAAGAGCAGTTCGTAGTCTTCTCCGCCATTCAGCGCACAGGTGGTGACGTTCATGTTCAGCTCCTCGGCCATGACTGCCGTCTGGTAGTCAATGGGGATGTTCTTCTCGAAGACGCGACAGCCAACGCCCGACTGCTTGCAGATGTGCATGAGTTCGCTGCTCAGTCCGTCGCTGATGTCCATCATGGCTGTCGGTCGGATGCCTGCCTCGCGTAACTGTCTGATGATGTCACCACGCGCCTCCGGCTTCAGCTGTCGTTCGAGCAGGTACTCTTTTCCCGCAAAGTCGGGCCGTTCAATGGTTGAGAGTTGGGTGTTGAGCATGGTGAGACGTTCGTTGTCGCCCTTGGCTCTTGCCTCAGCAATCTTTTTCTGCAGGTCATCCACCTGGCTGTAATAGATAGACTTCTCGCGCTCCAAGAGTTGCAGACCCATGTAGGCGCCCCCAAGGTCGCCGCTGACACAGATGAGGTCGGTCACCTTCGCACCATTTCGATAGACAATGTCGTCTTTGTCTGCCTCGCCTATGCAGGTGATGCTGATGGCCAGTCCGGTATAGCTGCTGGTGGTGTCGCCGCCCACGATGTCAATGCCCCACTTGTCGCAGGCCAGGTGCAGCCCACTGTAGAACTGCTCCATGTCCTCAACGGTGAAGCGCTTGCTCAGGGCCATGCTGACTGTCAGCTGACGGGGTGTGCCGTTCATGGCAAAGATGTCGCTGATGTTGACCATGGCCGACTTGTAGCCCAGGTGTTGCAGGTCTATGTAGGTCAGGTCGAAGTGGACACCCTCCATGAGCATATCGGTGGTGACGAGCACTTCTTTGTCTGGATAGTGAAGTACGGCGCAGTCATCGCCTACGCCGTACTTTGTTGATTCGTTCTTGGGCTTGATGTCCTTTGTCAGGTGATCAATCAAGCCAAATTCTCCTAATTTTGCTATTTCCATCCTTCTGTGGGGTGATCAGTATTAAATTTCTCTTGTTTCTTGGCATCGAACTTCTCGGCACGCATAATCATTTCGCGCATAATGGCTGTCATCAGCGGCTGTGCCTTGTTGGCAGCCTCCTGCACCTCCTCGTGGCTGACTTCAACGGGATTGTCGAAACCGCCAAGGTCGGTAATGACGCTGATACCGAAGGTCTTGATACCGCAGTGGTGAGCCACGATGACCTCGGGCACGGTGCTCATGCCGACAGCATCGCCACCCAACAGGCGGTACATCTTGTACTCCGAAGGAGTCTCGAAGGTGGGACCCTGCACGCCTACATACACACCATAGGTGATGCGGATGCCCTTTTCGCGGGCAATGGCAGCTGCCTCACGCACGAGTTCCAGGTCATACGTCTCGTGCATGTCGGGGAAGCGCGGACCCGTGGGGAAGTTCTTTCCACGCAGCGGGTGCTCCGGGAACATGTTAATATGGTCGGTGATGATCATCAGGTCGCCAATCTTGAACTGTGGGTTCATGCCGCCAGCAGCATTGCTGACGAAGAGCGTCTTGATGCCCAGTTCGTACATGACGCGAACGGGGAACGTTACTTCCTTCATGGAGTAGCCCTCATAGAAGTGGAAGCGTCCCTGCATGGCCAGGATGTCAACGCCGCCCAGCTTGCCGAAGATGAGCTTGCCGCTGTGTCCTTCGACGGTTGATACGGGGAAATTGGGAATTTCCGAATAGGGGAACTCCAGCTTGTCAGTTATTTCTGAAGCTAATTGTCCGAGGCCCGTTCCCAGCACGATGGCTGTTTTGGGACTTGTGGTCATTCTTTCCTTTAACCAGGATGCTGTTTCTTGAATTTTTTCGTACATAACCTATAATATTTTCGTTAAACATATCTTGTTGATCCAACATAAACTTAATCTCGATGGGTAGCACGTAAAGATGCTGTTTCACCTCGTCGCTCAGACCTTCAACGCCCGACAGGCGGACGGCATCTTTCTCTGTTGTGATGACAATCTTTGGTGATGGCAGGGCAGCGAACTCGCGGTTAATGCTTTCCACGTCCTTACGCTTGAACTGATGATGGTCGCCGAATGTCAGCGGGTGCAGCTTGTCGGTAAAAGGCTTCAGGTCGTGCAGCATCTGCTTAGGTGAGGCAATGCCTGTCAGCAGCAACACGTCCTTCCCCTTCAGCGACTCCAGGCTCATAGGGCTTATAGGGCCTATATGGTTCATCGGGCGAAGCTCCCCATAATCAATAGTGGTGAAGAACAGGTGCTGGTAGGGGTAGAGATTCATTGCCTTCGTAATGACGCGGTACTCCATGGGCTTCAGGTCCTTCGGACATTTTGTCACGATGACGATGTCGGCACGGTTCTTTCCTGACAACGGCTCACGCAGACGCCCTGCCGGCAGCAGTTTGTCGTAGATGATGAGGCGGTGGTAATCGACCAGCAGAATGTTGATGCCCGGCTTCACGTAACGATGCTGGAAGGCATCGTCGAGTAGAATGACGTCTAACTTCTCGTCGTTATTAGTCAGTTGGTCAATACCTCTGCAGCGTTTCTTGTCAACAGCCACGGTGATGTCGCGGAACTTCTGTTTTATCTGGAAGGGCTCGTCACCAATATCACGCACGGTGGTGTTCTGGTCGGCCACCACAAACCCTTTGCTCTTACGCTTATATCCTCGGCTGAGTACTGCTACATTGAAAGTCTTGTGCAGCAGTTCTATCAGATACTCCACATGGGGCGTCTTGCCTGTGCCGCCGACCGTAATATTGCCGACTGACACAATGGGCACGTTAAAGCTGCGGCTTTTCAGAATGCCCACGTCGAACATCAGATTACGCACTTTTACCACCAAGCCGTAGAGCCAGCTCAGTGGTAAAAGCCATTCGTTAATTTTGATGAAGTCGCCTTCCATTCGGTCTGGAGTTAAGAGGTATTATATAAATAAGGTACGCGCGTACATTATTTATTTAACTCTTGTAGAGAAAGGCAGGCGGGCCTGCAGACGGTTGCGCTTGTTGATGGTGCGCAGGAAAATCCAACTCTCGTACTGCTCGCCAAGTATGTTGCGCAGCTCGGCATCCAGATAAGAACCCTTCTTGTTCTGTTCCATCAGCTGGTCCATGAAGCTCACCTTGGCGGGGTAGGGCGATGTGTAGTATTCATCAAGCTTGGCCAGTTCGGCAGCCTTCTTCACGGCATCGTCCAGTGTGCCGAGTTTGTCAACCAGCTTAATGGGTAGTGCATCGGTGGCTAACCAGACACGGCCCTGTGCAATCTCGTTCACCTGCTCCTTCTTCATCTTACGTCCGTCAGCCACGATGCTGAGGAACGTGTCATAGCCACGATCCACGAACGTCTGCATGAATGCCAGTTCGCGGCTGTTCTCCTTTGACATGACAAGATTCTCCATGTAGTTGGTGTAGTTGTTGGTGGTTACGTCGTCGAAGGTGATGCCCAGCTTGTCGGTCACCAGTCCGCTGAGGTTAGGTATGAGTCCGAAGATGCCGATGCTGCCAGTGATGGTGGTAGGCTCGGCGAAGATGTAGTCGGCTCCGGCACTGATCATGTAGCCGCCAGATGCAGCCACACCGCCCATGGACACCACGACGGGCTTCTTCTGCTTGAGCTGTTTGATGGCGTGCCATATCTGCTCTGAGGCTACAGCACTGCCGCCAGGAGAGTTGACGCGCAGCACGACGGCCTTCACGTCGTCGTCGGCAGCCAGCCTGTTCAGGTCTTCTACGGTCTTCTTGCCCACAATTCCATCGCCACCAGTGAAGCTGCTCAGGTCTGTGTCGGTAATCTCACCGACGGCATAGTAGATGGCTATCTTCTCACCATTCTCCTTCTTGTTGCCCTTGACGTTGACCATGTCGGTCAGCATCACCTGTGACACGTTGTCATCGTCGGCCAGCTCGAGCTTCTTCTTGACAATGGCCTTCAGCTCCTCAGGATAGAGCAGCTTGTCAACGAGCTTAGCCTTGACATAGTCATCAGGATTAGCAAAAGCGACGATGCTGTCGTTGACCAGCTGGTTCAGGGCCTCTGCGGTAGTCTTGCGGCTGGCGGCAATGTCAGTGAGCATGCGGTTCCATACACCCTGCATGTAGGCCATACGCTGTTCGCGGTCCTCAGGACTCATGTCCTTGCGGGTCTTCGACTCCACGTAGCTCTTGTATTTGCCTACACGGACGGCCTGGTACTTGACGCCCAGCTTCTCTAACAGCCCCGTGTCGTATTCTGCCTTACGTCCCAGACCTTTCAGGTCGAGCATGCCCGTCTTGTTCATATAGACCTCGTCGGCTACGGAAACCAGCCAGTAGCACATCTGCATATATTGGTCAGCGTAAGCCACAACCCACTTGCCGCTCTTCTTGAAGTCTGCCAGTGCGTCGCGAATGCTCTGTGCAGTGGCATACGAGTCGAACTCTGCTGCACCCGCCTCAATGTAGATTCCCTTGATGTTCTCATTTTCCTTGGCTTTGTTGATGGATTCCAGAATGTCGTCCAGTCCCATGGACTCCAAGTCGTTGCCAGCCAGCATGGTGAACAGGTCCATACTCTCGTTGGAGCGTTCCTGAACGACTCCGTTCAGCCTGAGCACAAATACCGAATTGTCCTTCACGTTAACAGTTGCAGTGTCAGATGCGGCCATGCCGACCAGTGAAATGACACAAATCATGCCGACAACCAAAATGAATAGGATGATGCCCGTAACAGTGGCCAGCGTGTACTTCATAAAATCTTTCATAATCGTTTATTGTTTGAGTTGATTGTGCAAAGTTACGAATAAGTGAGCAAAATACAAAAGAAAAATGTTTTTTTCTTTTTATTTTCGAACGAAAGTAACTTCGACGGCAGTCAGAGTTACGGATAAGTGAGCAAAATACAAAAGAAAAGACGAGGTGATTAGCACGCAATGGCATGTCTAAATGCACGGGTTGGTGTGTCAAAGTGTTCAAATGCACTTGCCAACTGCATCGGCATTTCAAATGCTGATGAAGGAGCCTGAAGTGCCTTCTCTGTGGGTTTCTTCTGCCGATAAAGCGGCAGATAGCCCGAAAGGGACGTTTAGATTCTCGAGAGAATTCGGAAGTTTGGTGGCACCTCGCTAAAAGTTACCCGGCACCTCGCTCTTCAATTCTCTCGAGAATTTTAGGGTCACTTTGCTGCTGTCATACACATTGCTGCCTACAAAAAGGCAGTGAGGTGCCGTCTAACTGGCTGGAACATGGTGCTTCTGGTATCTGTTATTTGTTTTTTTTGCTGATTTTTTTGTGTCAATGTGTCAGTTTTGTCAGTTTGGCACGGTTTTGGCAGAGAAGAAAGCAGAATTTGAATAAAACAACAACGTTAAATTTAAAAAGATTTCGAATTATGAACATCAAACCATTAGCAGACCGTGTGTTGGTATTGCCAGCACCTGCAGAAGAAAAAGTCGGCGGCATTATTATTCCTGACACCGCCAAGGAAAAACCCCTTCATGGAAAAATCGTAGCCACAGGCAAAGGCACCAAGGACGAAGAGATGGTGCTGAAGGCCGGTGACGAGGTGCTCTATGGAAAATATTCTGGCACAGAGCTGGAGTTCGAGGGTGAGAAGTACCTGATGATGCGTCAGAGTGACGTGTTGGCAGTCATAGAAAAATGAAGAGTGAAAAATGAAGAGTGAAGAATTTGCTGCCGCTCTAAGGCAAGCATAAAGACTTCATCTTCTATCTGAATTCTTCAAAATAAGAATCAAATCAATAATTTATAAACAATTTAAAAAAAAGAAGGGCGCAAAAGTGTTGGTGCAAGGGAGTGCGGTAGCAAATTCTTCACTCTTCACTCTTCACTCTTCACTTAAAAAAGTTATGGCAAAAGATATTAAGTACAATATGGATGCCCGCGACCTGTTGAAGAACGGTGTCGATCAGTTGGCAAATGCAGTGAAGGTTACACTTGGTCCGAAGGGACGTAACGTAGTGATTGAAAAGAAGTTCGGCGCTCCCCAGATTACGAAGGACGGCGTGACCGTAGCTAAGGAGATTGAGCTCGAGGACCACTTCGAGAACACGGGCGCACAGCTCGTGAAGAGCGTGGCCTCAAAGACAGGTGACGATGCCGGTGACGGTACGACCACAGCCACCATTCTGGCACAGGCCATTGTGGCTGAGGGCCTGAAGAACGTGACTGCCGGTGCTAACCCCATGGACCTGAAGCGTGGTATTGACAAGGCCGTGAAGGGTGTTGTTGACTTCATTCAGGATCACGCTGAGAAGGTAGATGACAACTACGACAAGATTGAGCAGGTGGCCACCGTCAGCGCTAATAACGACGAGGAAATCGGTAAGCTGCTGGCTGACGCCATGCGTAAAGTTTCTAAGGACGGTGTTATCACTATCGAGGAGAGCAAGAGCCGCGACACCCACATTGGTGTTGTCGAGGGTATGCAGTTCGACCGTGGCTATCTGTCAGCTTACTTCATGACTGATTCTGACAAGATGGAGTGCGTCATGGAGAACCCCTACATCCTTATCTACGACAAGAAGATCAGCAACATCAAGGACTTCCTGCCCATCCTGCAGCCTGCTGCTGAGAGCGGCCGTCCGTTGCTCGTCATTGCCGAGGATGTTGACTCAGAGGCACTGACCACACTCGTTGTCAACCGTCTGCGTGGTGGTCTGAAGATTTGTGCCGTCAAGGCTCCTGGCTTCGGCGACCGTCGTAAGGCCATGCTTGAAGACATTGCTGTGCTGACTGGCGGTACTGTCATCAGCGAGGAGAAGGGCTTGAAGCTGGAGCAGGCAACGCTCGAAATGCTCGGCACCTGCGACAAGGTGAACGTTACAAAGGACAATACCACCATCGTGAACGGTGCTGGTGACAAGCAGGCCATTAAGGACCGCATTGCCCAGATAAAGAAGGAGATTGAGGTGACCACCAGCTCTTACGACAAGGAGAAGCTGCAGGAGCGTCTGGCCAAGCTGGCAGGCGGCGTAGCCGTGCTCTATGTTGGTGCAAACAGCGAGGTGGAGATGAAGGAGAAGAAAGACCGTGTTGACGATGCTCTTTGCGCTACCCGTGCAGCCATCGAAGAAGGTGTGGTAGCCGGTGGCGGTACTACTTACATCCGTGCTCAGGAGGCCCTGAAGAACGTGAAGGGTGCCAATGCCGACGAGCAGACTGGTGTCAACATCGTTTGCCGTGCCATTGAGGAGCCGCTTCGTCAGATTGTCGTCAATGCCGGTGAGGAAGGTGCCGTGGTCGTTCAGAAGGTACGCGAAGGCGAGGGTGACTTCGGTTACAACGCCCGTACCGGTGAGTATGAGGACCTGCGCAAGGCAGGTATCATTGACCCGGCCAAGGTAGCCCGTGTGGCTTTGGAGAATGCAGCCTCAATTGCTGGCATGTTCCTGACCACTGAGTGCCTCATCGTCGATAAGCCCGAAAAGGAACCCGCTATGCCAATGGGTGGTGCTCCGGGCATGGGAGGCATGATGTAATCCATTGATAATGGACAATTAATCATTAATTGTAATCTCAACTTGACAAAATGCGGGGAATCGTTACATAAAACGGTTCCCCGCTTTGACTTAAATCAATTTCTTTCCATTTTTCTTACTGTTTGTTTTGAGAATGGTAGGAAAGTCATTAACTTTGCAACAACGAAGGAAGAAAAATTATCAGACATAGCATAACCCTTGAAAGGAGTAAAAATTTTGATTTGTTTTAGTAGATTAGTTTTTAAGTAGTTTGTTTTTGGAAACCGGATGTCGAGAGACAACCGGTTCTTTTTTTTGTTTTTATTTGGTTATGTGAAAGAAAATGACTACCTTCGCACGCATGAAATTACAAAAGTATATTTTGATAGAGATTGTGATGATTGCCGTGGCCACTGGCGGACTCCTCTGGCTGACTGATAAGGACTATTTCCTGACCTTGGGTATCGTCATTCTGCTGGTCGTGGTGGAACACGTGCTGGTCACATTCATGGAAAAGAAACAAGAAGAAAGAGAGGAGGCTGAAGATGAAACAGCTCATTGAACTATATCGCCAGTGGAGTGGGGAAGAGCCTGCCAGTGTGGAGAAACTGCCTGTCGGCGGAAGTAATCGTGAGTATTATCGCTTTTACCCGTCACCCATCACCCATCACCCATCACCCGTCACCCAGTGTCCGTCGCCCGTCATCGGCGTCGTAGGCACCAGCCGCGACGAGAACCATGCCTTTATCTATCTCTGCCGTCACTTTACAAAGCGTCAGCTCCCGGTGCCAAAGCTGTTGGCAGCCAGCAACGACGAATTGCGATATCTGCAGACTGACCTTGGTCCGGTGTCACTCTTCGACGCCATACGGGGTGGACGTGAGGCAGGCGGACGCTACACGCTGAAAGAGCAGGAACTGCTGAAACGCACCATCCGTCAACTGCCGAACATCCAGATGCGTGGTTTCCGCGAACTGGACTTCTCGCAATGCTACCCGCAGGCAGAGTTCGATACTAATAGCGTGCTCTTTGACCTGAACTATTTTAAGTATTGTTTCCTGAAGGCCACTGAGCTCGACTTCCATGAGCTAAAGCTGGAAGCCGACTTCCACCTGCTGGCCAAGGACCTGACGGAGGCGGGCGACGAGCAGTGTTTCCTCTATCGTGACTTCCAGGCCAGAAACGTGATGCTGGTTGACGGTCAGCCCTATTTCATTGACTTCCAGGGAGGGCGCAAGGGCCCGTATTATTACGACCTGGCATCATTCCTTTGGCAGGCCAGTGCCCGTTATCCCTATAAAGTGCGTCGCGAACTGGTGTATGAATACTATAACGAGCTGAAGAACTACACCGAGGTGCCCACGCCTCATCACTTCGTCAACCGCCTGTCGCTGTTCGTACTTTTCCGTACGCTCCAAGTGTTAGGGGCGTATGGTTTCCGTGGCTACTTTGAGCGCAAGCGCCACTTCATTGATTCTATTCCGCCCGCCATGCAGAACCTGCGTGAGCTGCTCGGGGCATCCAATTTCCCTTATCCGTATCTTGTGACGTTATTGACGCAACTGACCGAACTGCCCCGGTTTCGCCAGTTGGACGTGACGGCCAGCCGTGCTGACGGATTTAAGACTACGGAGAAGAACCCCTACAAGCCGCATCCGCAGGACGGACCTGCCACGTTCTCTAAATACGATGCTCAGGGGCCGCTGGTAGTTAAGGTGTTCAGTTTCTCCTATCGTAAGGGCATTCCCGAAGACGAGAGTGGCAATGGCGGTGGCTATGTCTTCGACTGCCGTTCCACCCATAACCCCGGGCGCTATGAACCCTACAAGCAACTGACAGGACTCGACGAGCCCGTTATTCGTTTCCTGGAAGACGATGGTGAGATACTGACCTTCCTCGACAGCGTCTATAAACTGGCCGATGCCCATGTGCGCCGTTACATACAGCGTGGGTTTACCTCGCTCATGTTCTCCTTCGGCTGTACGGGTGGTCAGCACCGCTCCGTCTATTCGGCCCAGCATTTAGCAGAACACCTCCATGCCAAGTTTGGCATAGAGGTGCGCATTTGTCATCGCGAGCAGCACATCAATCAGGTGTTGCCGGCGAAAGGTTGATAATTCTTAGAACTTGTAGGCCACGCCCACTGACGGTACAAACTGGTTGTGGTTGTTGATGATCTGGTACTTGGCTTCAATGATAAGTGCCAGGTCTTTTGCCAGATTAGCCTCAAAGCCACCGCCTAAGTTGACGCAGAGCTTGGTGGAAGTATGGAAAGCGTCAGAATAGATGCTTGCAATACCCAGACCAACAACAGGATAAGCCCTCATTGAGTCGCTGATGGGGCAGAGGTAGTGCACGTTGGCATTAATGTTCCACATGTTCATGTCGTTCTTCTCGAAGAAATAGTCGAAGTTGCCTTCACCGCGCAGGTTGTCGGTAATCATGTACTGGAAGAGTGCGCCAACACCCATGTTTTTAATCTCTGTTCCGTAAAGAAGTCTTACTCCAGCAGCAATGTCGCCTTTACTTTGTGCCATGGAACTCATGCTGATGAGTACCAGTGCAAATGCTAAAAATACTTTCTTCATATAGCTTAATGTTTAAAAAATCTTTTTGCAAAGATAAACATTATTTGCACAATAACAAAATAGATTTCGAATTAATTGCTGATTTTATGTAAGAAATTGCCCTTTCTTTTGTTTTTTCGACTGAATTTTTGTAATTTTGCGCCCATGAAACAAGCAATGATTCTGGCCGCAGGCTTGGGTACCAGACTCAAACCGCTGACTGACACCATGCCGAAGGCATTGGTTCCTGTCGGAGGCGTTCCGTTGTTAGACCATAACATTCGTAAGCAGCAGTCGCAGGGCTATGGCCGTTTTGTCATCAATGTCCATCATTTTTCCCAACAGATTGTTGACCATGTGGCCCGGCAGGACTATGCCCCGATGGTGCACATCAGCGACGAGACCGAACAGCTGCTGGAGACGGGTGGCGCATTGAAGAAGGCTGCCCCGCTGTTCGACGACGAGACCCCAATACTTATTCATAACGTAGATATTCTGGATAATGTGGATTATGACTGGTTTGCCCGCCAGCATGAGCCCGATGAGGATGCCGTGCTGCTGGTCAGCCGGCGTAAGACCAAGCGTTACCTCATATTCGATAACGCTATGCGGCTGATGGGATGGACCAACGTGGAGACAGGAGAAGTGAAAAGCCCCTATCCCTGGTTGCGTTCACTCCCTTCGACAGCCGTAGAGGGGCAGGAGGGGAGGTTCCACCTCTTCGCCTTCTCGGGCATTCACAGCTTTTCGCCCCGTCTGTTTCCCTTGATGGAGCGCTTCCCTGACAGGTTCAGCATCATTGACTTCTACCTCAGCGTCTGCCACCGTTCCCGCATCTATGGTTGCATCAAGGACGACCTGCAGGTGCTTGACGTGGGTAAGCTCGATGCTTTGGACAAAGCAGAAGAATTCCTCTCGTCATTTACAATTTGACAAGTTACAATTTACAATTGATTGAATTATTTGGTTATTAATGATATGAATAAGAAAGAACTGCAGGAACGGATGACAACATTTGCAGTTAGAATCATCAGGATGGTGGATTCTTTGCCTTCCACTATCTCTGGCAAGGCTGTAGCTCGGCAGATTATCCGTTCTGGTACTTCGCCATCGGCCAACTACAGGGCTGCTTGTATAGCAAAGTCTGATATTGTAAAGTCGATAATAACAACAAAGAATAGAGTGAAGACAGATGAAATTGAAAAAAATAGTAAATAGCACAATAAATTGTAAATTGTAAATTGTAAAATAGTAAATTAATATGTTGCAACAGAAAATTATTATTCTCGACTTCGGTTCACAGACCACTCAGCTGATTGGCCGTCGTGTCCGCGAACTCGACACTTTCTGCGAAATTCTGCCTTACAACAAGTTCCATACCGTTGAGGCGGATATGCAATCCGGCTCCATCATTGGTGTCATTCTGAGTGGCTCGCCCTATTCGGTGCATGACCCGGAGGCTTTTAAGGTCGATCTCTCGCAGTTTGTAGGCCGTCTGCCCGTGCTGGGCATCTGCTACGGTGCACAGTTCATTTCGCATACGCTTGGTGGCAAGGTGGAAAAAGCCGACTCCCGAGAGTACGGCCGTGCCCACTTGGAGACCATCGACCTTGAGAATCCCCTATTCCGTGGCTTCGAAAAAGGGTCACAGGTCTGGATGTCGCATGGCGACACCATCACCGCCATACCCGACGGCTTCGAGGTGATAGGCTCTACGAAGGATGTCAAGAATGCCGCATTCTGGTGTCCCGCAGAAAAAATTGTAAATGGTCAATCGTCAAATAGTAAATCAGTATGGGCCGTCCAGTTCCACCCCGAGGTGTTCCACACCGTGCAAGGCACGCAGTTGCTGAAGAACTTCGTGGTTGACATCTGCGGCTCCCATCAGGACTGGAGTGCAGCCTCGTTTGTTGATACCACCGTCAAGGAACTGAAGGAGCAAATAGGCAACGACCGCGTCATCCTCGGACTCTCCGGTGGCGTTGACTCTTCAGTAGCCGCCGTGCTGCTCAACCGTGCCATTGGCGACCGTCTTACCTGTATCTTTGTGGATCACGGCATGTTGCGCAAGAACGAGTTTACGCAGGTAATGGACGACTATAAGGTGCTGGGCCTGAACGTGATTGGCGTTGATGCCTCAGAGAAGTTCTTTGCTGACTTGGCTGGTGTTACCGACCCAGAGCAGAAGCGCAAAATCATTGGCCGTGACTTCATTGAAGTATTCAACGAGCAGGCTCGTGCAGCCAACTCTCAACTCTCAACTCTCAACTCTCAACTAAAATGGCTGGCTCAGGGCACCATCTATCCTGACCGCATTGAGAGTCTGAACATTACGGGCAAGGTTATCAAGAGCCACCACAACGTGGGCGGACTGCCCAAGGAAATGAACCTGCAACTCTGCGAGCCGCTGAAGTGGCTGTTCAAGGACGAGGTGCGCCGCGTGGGCCGTCAGCTTGGCATGCCCGAACATCTCATTACCCGTCATCCCTTCCCCGGTCCGGGCCTGGCCGTACGCATATTGGGCGACATCACCCGTGAGAAAGTCCGTGTGCTGCAGGATGCCGACGATATCTACATTCGCGGCCTGCGTGAATACAAGGTGAAACTGTCGGGCGAGGAAGCCCGCAAGGTCTTGGCTGCCGGAGTTCCTGCTACCATGACCGATGGCGAAATCGAGGTGTCGCTTTACGACCAGATTTGGCAGGCAGGGGCCGTCCTGCTGAGCACGGTCCGCAGCGTTGGTGTCATGGGCGATGAGCGTACCTACGAGAACCCCGTGGCCCTCCGCGCAGTCACCTCTACCGACGCCATGACGGCCGACTGGGCTCATCTGCCTTACGACTTCATGGCCAAGGTCTCTAACGAGATTATCAACAAGGTGCGCGGTGTCAACCGTGTCTGCTACGACATCTCGTCAAAGCCCCCCTCGACCATCGAGTGGGAGTAGAAATAATACCATCATCCCCACCATTCCTTCCTTGAAGCGGTGGGGATTTTTTTGTGTCTGGACGGTAGCTGCAAGACAGTGGCGGGAGGACAGGGAGAAACCCCGTACCAAACGGGGAGTTTGGTCGTACTAAACAGGGAGTTTATGGCAGGGTAGCTCGAATTACACGGGCGGGGAAAAACATTGACTCGGCCGTGGTAAAACATTATCACGGGCGGGGAAAAATAAATACATGGGCGTGTAAGAACCTTTTGTCAATACTGACGCTTTTTGCCAGTCAAACTACTTGACATTGCAAAGGTACGAAAAAACAGGCAAAGTAGAAAAAGAAAAAGCAAATATTTTGTGAATTCAAAGCTTTTTCTTACCTTTGCCACATCGAATAACAAAACAGTTGTATAAGAAATGAAAGTTCGGTATTTACTAACAGCAGCAAGCTTTGTTGGGCTGATGCTCGTCTCGTGCTCCACGAAGCAGCATGCCATCAGCCAGTTGGAAAATTTCTCGTATGAGCTGCGTGACCATAGTGCCAGGTATGGTGCTGACGAGTGGCAGCAGGCTGGCGAGAAGTTTGTGGAGATACGCAAGAAGATTGCCAAGCACGAGCAGGACTATACGAGTGCTGAGAAAGCTCGCATCGGTGAACTGGAAGGCCAGTGTGCCAGATATATGGTGCAGGGTGCCAAACAAGGACTGCTTGACCGCATTTTAGGCGTAGGTACTGAACTGATGGGCATCATCAAGAGCATCATGGGATTCCCGGCGGATAGCACACCGGAGCAGTGGATATGAAGTTACCATTTCATGTCATAGAACTACTGAAGCGGAAGTCGGCTAACGACTTGCACCTACCTTCTGACTGTGAACTGCTGTCGCTCGACATTCAGGGCAAGACGGGAGTCCGCATTGGAGCCACTACGTTGAAACGATTGCTGGGTTTTGCTCAGGATGAGCGTACACCCCATGCATCGACGCTCGACGCTATTGCACGCTATTTAGGCTATGCCCATTGGGAAGAACTGGCGAAGATAGAAGACCAGGGAAACTCTGATTTCAACAGTTCTGACGATGAGGTCCGCTCGGCAGACTTGCAGGTTGGCAAGGTGGTGGAAATCGCCTATCTGCCCGACCGTGTCATGACGTTGAGGTATCTCGGGAATAACCGCTACAAGGTGGATCAGAGCCAGAACAGCAAACTGCAGGCTGGTGACGAGGTGGAGATTCTGAACTTCGTGCTTCATCATCCACTGTTGGTTGTCCAAGTGTGGCGCAATGGCGAGTCGCTTGGTCAGTTTACGGCAGGCCGCGTGTCAGGACTCTCCTCCATTAAGGTTCTCTGATTCTTCACTCTTCACTTTTCACTCTTCACTTCTATGGAGTCGTCACAATTCTCAGATGCACAGCCTCGTATTGAGGGATTGGAACCCGTTGACACCAATGGGGCCACCTGCGACACTTACCGTGTAAAGCTCTATGGAAAACTGCACTTCCTGAAACGGTTGAAGCCCCAGTTTGCAGGCGATATCCGATATCAGGAGGCTTTTCGCAAGGAGTTTGAGACGGGCTATCGTCTGGAGCATCCCAACATCGTACGTTACATTTCCCTTTCCGATGATGGCATATTAATGGAGTATGTTGACGGTGAGATGCTCAGCCAGCGACTATCCAAACACCCCGATTACTTTGAGAGTAAGAAGAATACCGAGAAGTTCCTTTGTCAGTTGTTGGATGCCGTAGGCTGTCTGCACAGCCACCAGGTGCTCCATCTCGACCTGAAACCCGATAACATCCTACTGACCCGCATCAATAGCGATGTCAAGCTGATAGACCTTGGCTGTTGCTATACTGACACTTTTGTTGACACACAGGGGCGTACCAATGGTTTTGCCGCTCCAGAACAGTTGTCGGGCGGAGCCGTCGATGAGCGTACGGACATCTATGCCATTGGAAAGATACTCGAAAAGCTGCCTCATCACCATATATATAATAAGGTGATAGCCCGCTGCACAGCCGAAAGTCCTGAAGACCGCTATCAGTCGGTAGAGGAAATCGGGAACTCCCTCCGTCATAAGCATCGATATGGGGCCGTGCTGGCAGCGTTTGTCATAGCCGTTGCCCTGTTGGCTGCTCTTTGGGCTTTGTTTCCCAGTCAGAAACAGTTGCCCGTTACTGTCATACAAGAAGCTCCAAAAGACTCTGTTGCGATGCAGCCTAATGACACGCTTCAGCAGCCACTGCCCGTCGTAACACCAGTCCCTGCACTTCGTCAGCAATCTCCACAACCGTCCGCCTCTATTTCAAACGATAACAAGCAGCTGATGGAAAAAGAACTGGATGGCATGATGGATGCTGCCTACAATGCTACCATTGCCAGCTTTTGTGACTCTGTCTTTCCTTCGCTAACAGTAGGCCGACAGTGGGAGAAGGCATCTTCCGAGTTCCACGCCCAAGTCCTACAGGCTGCCGCTGATGTGTCCCGTAAGTATCCTGACACGCCTGAAAGCGTCGTCATACAGCACGCAGAGTCTCGTTTCCAGTCCCTCGTCGGCTACGTATTCTACAAAATGCGTGAAAACGGTAAATGATAATATTTGTAAAAAAAGTATTCTGCTTAAACGTTCATTGCTAAATAATTCTTATCTTTGCAACTATAAAGATATTTGGATTATGAACAAAGAACAGAAAGATAAACTGACGTACATAATTAGTTGTATAGCAGCTTTTGGTGAGTATTTTAGTTTGTCATCAAAACAGGCTTATTCATATTTAAAGCGTTTCGGCGGCTTGGCATTCCTTGAAGAATGTTATGCTGCTGAACATACGCTGTCATTGTTCGATGCTGTCAATGACATGTCTGTAGTCTGTCAAAGAAATGGGGGAGGTTTGTTATGATACTATATCATGGGTCAAATGTTGTAATTGACGAAATAGACTTGTTGCAATGCAAACCGTACAAGGATTTCGGAAAAGGGTTTTACTTGACTGATATTAAGTCCCAGGCAGATGATATGGCTTTTCGACGAGTCAGACTGACTAAGATAGGAACCCCAATTTTGACATCTTTTGACTTTGACGAATCTCTGCTTGATTGTTCCTCATTAAAGACACTCCTTTTCCCAGAGGTTTCGGTTGAGTGGGCAAAATTCATACTTGATAATCGTGATATAGAGAAGCGTGGGTTCTCTCATGACTATGATATTGTCGTAGGTCCAGTTGCAAATTATACTGTGGCCTTTCAACTCCGTAGGTATCTTCTTGGGGTCATTTCCTTGGAAGATTTGGTTAAAGAACTAAAGTTTAAGGGGTTGAACCGTCAATATTTCTTTGGTACAGAACTGGCAATTTCTAAGCTAAGAAAACTATGAGTAAAGAACAAAAATTTCTTGTTGAAAGCATGATAGATGATGTGTCCAGATATCTAATTGATGACATGGGCATTTCCATTTTAGAGGCATTGGATATTGTTTACAATTCTGAGTTTTATGACAAGCTGGAAGATCTTGAGACAGGTCTCTACTATCAAAGTCCTGCATATTGTTATGAGTATTTAAAGCATGAACTAAAGTACGGTAAAGCAGTTTGATTATTTATCAATGCCGAAGCGGACGAAAAGTAGGGAAATGAATCCCATCTACGACGCCACAGCCCTTGACTTCCAGTAATATATCAAGCATCAGCAGATGAGACTATAGTCTTACTGTAAGAATAAAACCGATAATATTTGTGAAATGGAAGAAATGGTCGTCGTGTTTCTTCCATTTTTCATTTTCTTTCCTTACCTTCGCAGCCAAATAAATGTCTAATAATTAAAAAGCAAAGCGATGATGAAAAGATTATTGATTCTGTTTGTATTCTGTGGCATGTTGTTGACTGCAATGGCCGACTGGACTTACGGCACAGCCTATTTCCAAGGTTCTCAACCCTCAAACTGCCTCAATCATGGTGGAGTGATGATTTGGTATGATGGCGACCTCAGGCAGACAGGCCTCAACGGTGGCGTAGAGATTTGGGAGGGTACAGGCGACATCTGTGTTGCCTATCCCAAGAACTACAAGGGTCCCCAGATGCGCTTCACGTCCAAGGGCGGTACTGTACAGATTCAGACGCTGAGATAAAAAATGTAAAAATGCAGCCCACATTGAGCGTAGTTTGCTAAATATTTCTTATCTTTGCGGTGTCGTTCAGTAATGGGCGGCGAACATAGTAGGAAGCGTTTAGCTTTCATCTGTACCGAAAAGTCTGGTAAACTTTAACGTAAAGCAGATGTAGAGTAACACGTTCCCTCCTTGGTAGGATTATTCCTTGTGCAGCCATTATTGGCTCACATCCAGTATATCCTCCAAGGGTGTGGGCTGTTTCTTTTATCTCTTTACAGGTTTTACCAGAGCCTTCGGTAGGATAACGAAAGGCTCACACCTTCCTTTGTATTATTCAATAACTAAAATGGTAAAACGGAATTAGGTATGAAAAAGTTAAATCTATTAGCTACAGCCTTGCTGTTAGTTTCTCTTTCAACGATGGCACAGAAGAAGCCAACAATTATGATTCTTCCCAGTGACCACTGGTGTGAGATGCGTTACTTTATGACCACTTATGATAATCAGGGTACAAAAGTTAAGACACCCAATTATCAGCAAGCGTTCATAGAAGATACAGAAATAGGGCCAGTTGTTAGTAAGATTGGACAAATACTGACAAATATGGGGTATAGCCTTAAGGATGCAGAGCAGGAAATAAAGAGTATCAATACTAAAATGGCAGAAGATAATGTAACGATGAGCAAGTCAAGCGGGGCGTCTTTAGTTGAAAGTCCGTTGGATATGTTGAAACGCCGTATAAAGTGCGATATTTTGATACAGATATCATGGGATCTTTCTCGCTCAGCAGGAGGCAATGCTACTACATTTACCTTAGAGGCATTTGATTCTTATACAAATAAGCGCATAGCAACCTCAACCGGCAACATTCAAGGTCAAGGCTCTATTCCAGACCTACTGTCCACTGCTGTTCAAAAGAATGTTAAACCTTTCGATAAGCAGATGGATAGTTGGTTTGCAGACCAAAAGAAAAACGGCCGCGAGATAAATCTTACTATTCGTTGTTGGGACAGTTGGGACAATGATCTTGAAACCGAATATAATGGCGAAGAATTAACGGATTGTATACAATCATGGCTTCAAAAAAATTGTGTGAATGGGGCATTTAATCTTAGTGATGGTACTGAGTCTTTCGCACAGTTTGAACAGGTACGAATCCCATTGGAGGATGAGAAAGGAAAAGCTATGGATGCTCGTGCTTTTGCTACTTTGTTGCGTAAGTACCTGGCAAAACCACCTTATAATATTACTGCAAAGGTAATGCAGAGAGGATTAGGAGAAGCAATAATGGTATTAGGGGAGAAGTAAAATGAGAATAAGACACTTTATATTATTGATGTTAGTGGGCTGTTGCTTTACTGTGGAAGCGATAGCAGAGTCATCTGTTGGAGATATTTATATATCTGTAGTGCAACCAGAACGTAATGAAATACCACAGGAGGCAGCACAACAGTTAGAAAACAGGATGCACCAGTTGATAACTGCTAATGGGATTGCTGATACAGATCCTCATGGCCGATTTGTTATAACAGCAAAGAGTTTTATTGTGACAAAAGACATTATCGGGGGAGCACCTCAAAGAATATCCCAAAAGATAGATTTCACTTTCATGATTGGAGATATCATAGAGAATAAAGTCTTTGAAAGTTATACTTTTTCGGCAATAGGTATTGGCATCAATGAAAATAAGGCATATATCAATGCAATAACGAAGATGAAGACAAACAGTCCTCAATTTACGTCTTTCGTAGATAAAGCAAAGGAGAAGATTATCCAATACTATGCTGCTCGATGTGAGCAGATAATATATGAAGCCAAGCAGCAAGCTGCTAATCACGATTATCAACAAGCCATTTATCAATTGATGCAAGTACCAAATATTTGTGATTGTGCCGAAAAGTGTCAGACTATGATGATAGAATACTATGATGCGTATACTGAATTTACGGCTGCAGAATTGCTGAACGAGGCAAAATCAAAATGGGCAAGTTCACCAAATGCTGATGGTGCAGCGATGGCTGCTGATGTAATAGCTCAGATTCCTGCAGGAACAAAGGTTCAACCAGAATTGGATGCATTGATTGCAGAAATAAACCAAAAACTACGTGAAGATGAAAAACGTGATTGGGCATTTAGAATGAGACAATATGAAGACGAACAAGCTAGGCAGAAACGGGAGTTTGCTTTAAGAAAGCAACAACAAGAAGCTGATATAGCCTATCGAAATCGCCAGCAAGCAGCAGATAACGAATACCGAAGAAATGAACAGGTTGCAAGAGATCAACGCAGACGCTTGCTAATAGATGCTTGCCGACAAGTGGGACTTGCATTTGCCAAGAACTACCAACCTCCAACTTATAATGTAAAGAATGTATATGCATGGTAATAACAATAATTATATATTTATGAGAAAAATAATTTTATCATTAATGCTCTGCTGTATCTCAACGATGATGTATGCACAGAGTTTTGACCAAGAGCGAATCGCTTTGGCAAAGTTTATTGAACGTATGTACAAAAGTTCCCCTTTTGAGGGCTGTCGAATCGTTGATGACTATGATAATAGTTATCTATTGTCTGTGGTAGAACTTGACAAGTCGAAGTACAAAACAAGTTCTGTGATGAACCGTATAGCACAAGTGAAATCTCAGCGTAATGCTGGAGAGTTCTTTAATGGAACTCAGAGCTATTCTGAAATCACGATTCGTACTCCTAAGAGTGAGGAAAAAGGTGGTAGTAAAGATATGGTAGAAACATATGAAATAATAAGGACGAACTCAATGGGTTTTGTTCAACAGATGGCATTGTTAACTAATTTTGAGACAGAGAACGGATTTGTTGTGTTTGTATTTTATAAAAAAGTAAACGATGAAAATAGTAATTGATAATACAATATTAGATTTCGGATATTTGGATGATTTCTTGTGCGCTTTATCTAAAGTCGATAAAAAGTATGTATTATATACTTATGATATAGATTCAAACGATAATGAGAAGTTCAAATATCCAGAAAGAGTCTTTGCATATGAGTTCTATCATCAGTATAGGCTTATAATGGAAGATAAAAAGACATTATATAATAGTCTTTATTTGAATGGTGAACAACCAAAATCATCTTTGGTATGGAAAGGGCTGGCAAAGATCACACCAGATTTGGTCTTACATGGTAAGATCGGAGAAGAAGATGAAACAGGTGAGTCCCAGAAATGGCTGTGTGAAATAAAGATGTTAGGTAACCCTAATGTCGTAAATGATCTTGAAAAGATAAAAAATGATGAATCCATACTGAAGTTTAATGATTATATTTTTTTGTATGTAGGGGCTACTTTGCAAAACCTAAAGGACAAACTCGAAGGATGTAATAAAGAAAAACTGAATTGTCATACAATATGTGTATGTGCTTATTATGATGATGCCGGTGTGCAAATAACCTGCCGAAGAATAAATGAAATAATTAACTTTTAATTTCGTCGAATTATGAAAAGATTTTTTACAATCGTCCAATGCGTTTGTTTGATGTTATTTCTATGCTCTGTCACTATGGCAGCGCCTGATAAAAAGAAAAAAGTAAGTGATAAAGATGATGGAAAAACAATCACTTTAGTCACTTCTGGCACTGGAAATTCTAAGGAAGAAGCAACAAAAAATGCACTTCGTAGTGCATTGGAACAGACTTATGGAGCGTTCGTATCATCTAATTCTCAGGTGGTTAATGATGAATTAGTGAGAGATGAAATCGTTAGTATCTCTGCTGGTAATATCATCAGCTACGAAGAGTTGTCGTTTATAGATTCAGAACCGAAGCAAGTTACAGTGAAAGCAGTCGTATCTATAACAAATCTACAAAATTACGCGCAAAACAAAGGTATGGCAGCGGAATTGGCTGGTAATACGTTTGCTATGAATCTTAAAATAGAAGAACTAAATAAAAAGAATCAAGATGTTGCTTTGAAACATATGCTGGAGCAAACCAGGCTAATGACACAAAAACTCTTTGATTATGAATTGAGTGTTGGAGAACCAGAGAAAACTCCAAAGGGTGTCCAAATACCTGTGGCTATTCGAATTATGGCCAATAAGAACACTGTGTCTTATTATGATTATTTTCATAAAACACTTTCAAGTCTTGCTGTAAATAAAGGCAATTCTATAAATTTGCATGGAAAACAAGGTTTGGCGATTGAGGGCTTTGAACAATTTGATAAAAATGGTATAGTTTATGAATTAAGAGGAGAGCCAAGAGACCCTAATACACATAATACCATTTTTGAAATATGTAATTCAATTGGTGAGGCCGTGCTAAATTGTGAAATAGTTGATAACCTTGGTAATATTTCTGGATTTGAAAAGAAAGAAAATTATAGTGGAGTAACACGTGATTACGCAACTACTAACAAACTAAGTTATACTTATTATGGTGGTACAGGTCGTTCCGATCAACTTAGAGGATATAGAAATGGTTACAAATCAAAGTTCCCGGGGGGAGGCTTTTTGATAGAGCGTCTATCGCGTGCAGGGACTAGTGGCGTGTATTTTTGGCTAAATGCAGTAAAACCAGTAATTGGCGAGAAGCTTTATGAAACGAAATTGTTTTTAATGTATACTGCTGATGAAATAGCAAAAGTATCAAAAATCGAAATACGCCCCAAGACGGGTTATGATATGAGCGAAGGGCGGATAAATGTAATAAAAGCTTTATACGCTGATATGCAAAAAGTCGATAAATACATTGATTTGTATAATAGTAAGGAAGCCTTTGATGATGAAGCAAAAACTTATCTTTTAAATGCATTTAAACTATTACAGAAAGTAAAGTCAAACCCAAATAGCGCAGGAGTGATTAATCCGTCAGTAGTGAATGAATATATAGAATCTATAAGTGGAATACTAAGAAAGAATGGAATTGAATTATAACTTAGAATTGAATACAATTTTGCAGAAATGCGATTTGTCGAAAGAAGAAAGAGAGGCATTTGAAGATTTTATGGATGGAAAAGTCTATAATCGTAAAGATGCGTATCCCGATTGTGACCTAAATTTAGAAGAGGCTTCTACTAGAAATCCATTACTAACTTCTGCACGTATGAAAATTAAACAAGCTGGCATGTGGGGAAATCTTATTTCTTTATGGCATAGGTTGTATTGAATACAATGAGTATTTATCAAAAATAATAGTAAATAATAAGAGTATGTTAAATAAACGTTTTTTTAAAATCGCAGTATTCCTTGGGATGTTATTCTGCGTTAATACAATCGTTGGACAGAATTATGATTTCAAGTCGTATCATCTTTACACAAATGATGAAAACAAGTATTCGCTAACAAATGCGCTGAATGCTGATGCCAAAGTTTGTATTGATGAGACTAATCAAGAAATTGAATTAAGTCTTTATAATCCAAATGAAAAGAAATGGAAGTCTTTCTCATTGAAAATTGACTATTTCGTAGATTTAGGATTTAAGGCTAAAATAGGAAGACTTTATATGTGTTCTAACAATGCAGAGCAACCATGTGGAGTCTGTGTTTGTAACACAGAAGAAGGCTTGTTTATAGATTTACACAACTTCATAATGGGAGAGACGCCTTTGAGTTGTTGGGTCAAAACAGAAAAGTAAATGTATTACTTAGGGTCGGCAAGCCCATAGGCTTATAACGAATAAAGTTGCAAGAACGTAAAGAATTGACAATTAACTGCGTGAAGTTGAATTGCCAATTCTTTTGCTAATGATTATGCTCAGAGATGTAACGGCCCATAATTGTGCCTAATACATTTAGTTATAGTGACTGGCGAATGGCTTGTTGTGTATATTTAGACGAAAAACTTCTCAATTTTTGTCTGCACTATTTGTTTGTATATAATTTGTTAATAGAATAATGAAACATAATTTTTTTGCTTCCTTTATCGGAACCGTGACTTTGATGAGCATTTTTTGTTCATGTGGAAACAGTGGGAAGCCACAAGTGGATGAACAGGCAATTAAGGATTCTATCCAGAATGCCGTTATGGATTCTATTAGAAATGCTGAGGTCGAGAAAGCCAAGACCGACTCTCTTGAGGCTTATAATAAAACACATTCTCCAGAGGTGATACAGAAGCGTGTCAAGGAAATGTTCGGGAAAGATGAGTTCTTTTCAAAAGACTACAAGTCTATCTCTAAGAAGCTGCAAGATGCAGGTGATAAATATTTTCCCGGAGAGATTGTGGGGCCTGATTATGTCGTGTGGGACACCAGTCAGGGCGGTTGTGGTGAAGGTAATACTAAATTCGGTGAGGTGGAAAACGTAACCGAGAAAACTGCCGTCATAAAAGTCTTTAACAAATTTGAATGTGACGAAAATCATGATGTCGTGTTACATCTGGTTTTCGAGAACGGGGATTGGTTTGTTGATGACATATCCAATAGTTTTTCTAAGTCTCTTAAAAAAGATATGAAGAAGGAACTGAAGGACATTGTCAATTCTTCCAATTGACAGAATAGTTGTTATGGTTAGTGATCCGAATTTGCTACATATCTTATCAGTAGTCTATAAGTAGTTTATTCAAAAAATGAAATATATGAAAAAGAATAATTATTTGGTCATCGTTTTTTTGCTGTTCATGATACTGAGCACCGTTTGCTCATGTGGAAACAGTGGGAAACCACAAGTGGATGAACAGGCAATTAAGGACTCTATTGAGAATGCGATAAAAGATTCTCTTGTAAATAATCAAGTAGGAAAAACAACACAAAATGAAGTGAATGATCAAATCCGCATGCCGAGCATTCAAAAAATAGGAGGTCTGTTTGACGACATGGTAAATGGTAATTCGACGGCATTAAAAGACTATGGATTTATCTTTGAAAATAGACAAACAAAGAAATTCCTGTCTGATTATGAAGATGATGAAACAGAATATGAGATGGTAAAGGAAGTGTACTCCCTTAGATACAAAATAAGTGTTGCAAATAGTGTTAAAGAAGGGAATATGAGGGCAACTTACGTTTTTGTTAAAGGCTACGGAGATCCTGCGATGACAATAGAATGTGATACTAAATCTTGGGAGTATCTGCAGGCTGAGGCCAAAGCTTCTTTGAAAGTATTTAGCGATAATTATTTCTTTTTGAATAATTATTGTTTTATTGGTTTCCAGGAGAAAGGTGTCATAACAATAACTACGGAATCAAGTGTGTCTTGGTAAGAGTTTTGGTATATATGAATGAGCGATGCGACGACTGAAGATTATGACGGAAGACTACAATCCGCCCGTTGACCCGTTTGGGACGGACAGGATGACGGACGCACTGAAGGCGTTTTGCAGGGAGCAGGGGATGGATGCACCTGAGTTTTGGATTATCAATCCGGATAGGTATATTGACCATGAGGGAGGATGTCTCATGCCTTATGCTGCTGTGCTTCATCTGTCTGGGAAGGATCGCTGGGAGGAGTTTGAGGTGTGCGCAATCTTCCTGCTGACAGATTTCTCTGAAAGGGAGAACCGCGAGATGGAGCGATTGAAACTGGAAATAGCATTCAGGGATCTTGGTGAGCCTGTCGTGCTGACGACAAGGGTGCCTGAGGGGCTGAGTCGGCAGAGGAACAATCTCAACTTCTACAAGAGCGTGGGGATGACAAGGATGCCCATCACTTGGGAGGACGAGACTTGGCATGAATATGAGGTGTATGTGCAAGGGCATTTCGACATGGGATCGTTTGTAAAACTGATGGATCGGGTGGAATATATAGGTAGGGAGATCGTATATAGAGGTTTTTGTGTATGATTGATGATGATAGATTATGGCTGGATAGTTACGGCTTCGTTTATTCTGGTGACGGGAAACGGTTGTTGAAAGGGGCAGATGTGGAGGGAGCCTACTGGATACCGGAAGGTGTTGAGGAGATTGATGAGGGCGCGCTGTTGGGCTGTCATATTGGGACGTTGCATGTGCCTTGTACGGCCCATGTACATGAGCTCGAACAGTTGAATTTCAGTGAGGATGAGAAGGAGAATGAGGAGATGATGCCTGTGGTCTATTTTTGGACGAAAGACTATGCCAATCGCGATGAGGAGACTTGGGCCTTTGAGGACGAAGGTGAGTATCGCATCGATGAGCACGGGGTGGCTTATAGTCTTGACGGGCACAGGTTGTTGTTTGTCAGACAGCCATTTGATGGAGGGGAGTATATGGTGCCTGAAGGGGTAATGACCATCTGTTCGATGGCTTTTGCCTCGTGTCGTCAGTTCGTCAAACTGAGCGTCCCTCGAAGTGTGAGGCTGATAGGCGACTTTGTGTTCGGGCCAGGTGGAGGCAAGATTGTGTTTGACTCATAGATATTTTTGCCGAAAGTTCCAAACTTTCGGCTTTTTTTATCTTTGCATCGAGATAAGTATAATAGTATGAAGAAATACGAGTGTATCACAATGCTTAAAAAAGTATATAAACATACAAACTGCCGTAAGAACGACAGCAATCCATATCTTATAATCTTCGTGAAATGGAAGAAATGGTCGCCGCATTTCTTTTATTTCTCATTTTCTTTCCCTACCTTCGCAGCCAGATAATTCAGGCATTGAAATAAATATTGTTAAAACACAGCTCACATGAACGTCGTTTGCTGAATTTTTCTTATCTTTGCGATGTCGTTCAATAAAAGAGCGATAGACAATGAAGGAAGCGTTTAGCTTTCATCTGTACCGAAAAGTCTGGTAAACTTCAACGTAAAGCAGATGTTTAAGTGACACGTTCCCTCCTTGGTAGGAATATTCCTTGTGCAGCCATCATTGGCTCACATTCTGTATATCCTCCAAGGGTGTGGGCTGTTTCTTTTATCTCTTTACAGGTTTTACCAGAGCCTTCGGTAGGATAGACTGAGAGGCTCACACCTTCCTGTAGTTGTGCTGAAATAATTAAAGACCTAATAGTATAGTATGATTTGGTATCGGACAAGAACCTGGAAAATAATTCTGCAGTTTCTTTCTGGGTTGAGCATGTTAGCCATAGGCTGTTGCATCTATCTGCTTTTTAGAAGCAAGACGCTAAACATTTATCATTGGTGTTCGGCTTTGGGCTTGTCAGACATCATTGATGACTGTCGGCAGATAACCATGTCGTGGAATGTTTCAGACTTTATTAGGTTTAGTATTCCTGATGGATTGTATTGTGCAGCTTATCTGGTGTTAATGGATATTGTTTGGCACGATGACTCCCGATGGATAAAGTACTTGGTGCTGAGCATAGTTCCTGTTGTAACCATTGGAAGTGAATTTTTTCAATATATAGGTTGGGTTCCTGGTACCTTTGACGTATATGACTTGATATGCTATGGTACTCCCCTATTAACATACATTGGATTCCAAATAATTATTAAGTATAAGTTTAACAAATTAAAAATCAAATGTTTATGAAAAAGTATCTTTATTCAGTGTTAGTGATGGCACTCTTTGCCATAGGGTTTGCTGCATCAGATGATTCTGATAGTTCTAATGTCGTGTCAGAAGAGGCACCAACAAGTATGGAAAGTGTGACTGCAGAACAAATGCTTTCTGATCTGGAACAAAATCCGATGAGGGCTCAGAAATTGTATTCAGATAAGTGGTTTGAAATTGTTGGTACTTTGGGAAACATGGATAGTGAGGGAAAATATTTCTCCATGGAAGGACCTGCCTTTAGTTTGATTTCAGTTCAATGTCAGATTCCAAGGGATAAAAAAGAAGAGTTTACAAATAAACTAATCAACATGAGTAAAGGTGCACGCATATCTGTAAAAGGTAAAGTTACCGATATGGGTGAGGTAATGGGATATAAAGTAGCTATTGTGGAACTTCATTAAAAATAAACATGTTCAGAGAAGAAAGGTTTTTTACTAGTCTTTCTTCTCTAATATAGATATAGACTCAAAAACGTCCTCAGAATGTTTCCATTGATAGTGAGCTAATAATCATTATTTTGAAACGATAAAAGTTTAACAATTTAGATTACAATAACTTATGAAAAAAATATTTTATTCGGTTTTGGTATTGGCTTTTTTTGCCATTAGTTTTACTGCTTCGGGTAATTCTGTCAAATCTTTAAAGTTTTTTGAAGAGGCAAAAGAGGTTCTGCCAATTACTAATAATCCTATTCAAGAAGTTAAAAAGGCCTATACTCAAGTCTTGAATAAGTATATTGCCAAAGGCGAATCAAATGATCATTGGGAAGAATACTATTTCTTGCATGATGTAACAGGTGATGACATACCAGAATTGTGGCTACAGGTCAATAGCGGTGAAAGTTTTTCTATAATAGCATTTACTTATAGAGATGGACGCTGCATTCAGATATTCAAAGGAGACTTAGGTGCTCCTGACCATATTGAGTACTTTAAAGGTAGAAACTACGTTTTAAAGACATATTTCTCTATGGGGTATTACTCATGGAAAAAGTATGAGTACAAGAACGGAGATATTAAAGAAAGCCTTGCGTTTGAAAAATACGAAGATTTGGATGATGAGAATGCAGAAACGCCTTACCCCTCAGAGCCATCAATATCATGTTATAGAATTACCGATATGCAAGGTATTAGTAGTTTAAGATAATAATTACGAATATAATCACGTTATAATCATAAGGACAGGCTATGCTGAATGTTTTAACACACATCAAATAACCTGTCCTCGTTATTCCTGTTTTTTACAGATAAGAATACAAGTTTTTATGAAAAAGAATTCTAATTTAGTATTGGTAATAGTACTTATTGCTGCTTTTTTCTTTATCGCAGTAATAGTTGTCCTTGCTTTAATTGGTGGCGGATGGTGGTATTATAATTATACAAAAACTAACCAAGCCCCGAGTGAAGTAGTTGTAACCGATACTGTTGCTGCAACACCTGTTGTTGCAGAAAGAGTAGATGATGTGTTTATGAATTTGTGGGGCTCAATCGGTGATTCCCAAGCTCAAGATTTTGTGGTAGAAGGTAAATCAGGTTGGTACACCTTAAACAGTGATTCTCTGAAAAGGACATTGGAAGTAACATCATATAACTCCGATAGTGGCCGTTGTGTTTTAAATGCGTATTTAAATGGTCAGTATATAGGTAAGTTTTCTGGAGTCTTCAAATCCGAGGATGTAGAAATTGGCGATGGTGAAATGAAGACAGTCCAGTCGTATTCTGGGACATTTGAAAGTGCGAAAGGAGCAAAGCTGGAGTTTTATCTATACATAGATTAGTACTTAATTAATGCAAGAAACCAAGATAAGACAGAAGAAATCCTCAAAGAAGGTTGTGTTAATTGTGGCAATAGCTGTTTTTTCAGTTTTTGCAGCACTTGCTTTTGGGGGCATTATAGGTATGTTGGCATACTATAGTTTTAAAGATGGAAACATCGCTCGGTCAGAAGCTGTAGATTCGTTAGTTACACCTCGTGATATGATATCTCCTGAACAAGAAATACAAGCCAAGAAGGATTTTCTTGAAAGTTTCTATAAAGGGATGGAAAAGAGCAATGATGTTGATAGCTATGTTCTGAAGTTCATAACCAGTAATGCTAAGAGAATCTTGATTGAAGAATTTGACTATGAGTGTGACGGTGAATGCTTAGCTACGTGGTTGTTTGATTCGGAAGCAGGCTCTGACACTGGTCCTTTTGTATCTCGTACAATCAATGTGAAAAACGAAGACAACTTTCTTGTTGTAACAAAGTACGTGGATGCTGAATATGAAGTGCGGCTATCTGTCATTAAAGTTGGTGATTCATATAAGATTGACGATATTGAGATAATAAGAGCTACTTATAAAACTGTTACAACCGATACTTACAATAATTCAAATGAAGATATCTATAGCAGTTCCAATAGTTCTTCGGTTTCAAGGACATTCTATGATGAGCAGATAGTGGTAGGCTACCTCGCAAACCAAACATTCCGCTCAAGTAACAGATTCACCATAAGGTTTGATGGTAGTGGAAGAATGTATGCAGAAGGTGACTTCGCTGGCGTAGTATCGGTCTTGCACTATAATTCCACAAGCGCTATGCTCAGATATGGTGGCGGTCAATACACAGAAGGACAGATTAGAGTTGACATTGTTGGCGATAAATTCCAATTGACTGATCCCGTGGACGGTACTGTGTATTATCAACTTTAATAGCAAGAAACAATAATTCAAAAACAACATTATGAAGAAACTGTATTCAACGATTGTGATTCTTGCAATGATGGTTGCAGCATTGAGTTTAACCGCTTGCGGTGGAAGTGATGATGATGAAATTGGTGGTGATGGCAATTCAAGTGATGATGAAGAATATTTTGAAATCACTATCAATGGAGAAAAATATATATCATCTTCTTGGTATGGTGCTGTACTTGTTGGAATGAACAGAAAGAATTTTAATGGCACTGAGGCTGTTGCCTATGGCGGCAGTTCTGGCTATATTCGCCCAAGTTCTAACAGGAGCTTCATGTTCTTTGTTCTTGCTGGTTATGCAGAGGGATGGGAATCTGACAATTGGCAAGCTACGGCACAACCGAAACCCACTGGCACCTATAATGTAGTAATGCGTGACGGTAACAGTTACGATGATAACGTTGGAATGGTCATATCCACTAGTGATGCTAGTAACTATGAGGTTACTTCTGGAAATGTCAAGTTTACCAAAGTATCAAAGCCCAACAATCGATTTCAATCAAGGACGGAGGGAATATTCAACTTCACCTTCTATGATAAGTTGCATGATGAAGAATATGTTTGTAGCGGAAAGTTTATGTTGGAAGTATAATCAAAACTTTCACTAAGCACAGTAGTGAAAATGTCAAGATCGTCTGGAACCTCTGTGTTTATAGGGGTTTCAGACGATCTTTTTTGCGATGTCAAAGTAAACTGGTTTAATTTGACATTTTAATTGGATTAATTTGGCATTTAAACTGGATTAATTTGCCATTTAAACCGCTTTCATTTTTTTACGATTTCGCGTGCCCGTTGCAGTGCCAAGTCTATGTGGTTGCAGATGTTCTCTTCGCCGAGCAGCTTGTTGAAGTTGTTGCGCTTCAGCACGGCTTCCACCTTCGGGTTGACGCCTGAGAGGACGACGGTGATGCCCTCCTTCTGACTCATCAGGCACATGTTCTCCAGGTTATGCAGACCAGTGGAGTCGATGAATGGCACTTTACGCATGCGGATGATGCGCACCTGGGGGCGGTTGCCGTAGCGGGCCATGATGTCCTCGAAACGGTTACCGGCACCGAAGAAGTACGGGCCGTTAATCTCATAGACCTCCACGCCCTCGGGTATGGTGAGGTGCTCCAGGTTGCCAGCCTGCATGTCGGCATCCTCGTTGAGGTCAATCTCGTTGTAGATGGCCTTGACATCGGTCGTCTCCGACATGCGGCGCATGAAGAGCAGACAGGCACAAATGAGGCCGAACTCAATGGCGACGGTAAGGTCGAAGATGATGGTGAGGAAGAAGGTGAGCAGCAATACGGTGATGTCGCTCTTGGGGTTGCGCAGCATTGCCAGGAACGAGCGCCAGCCGCTCATGCCGTAGGCCACGATGACGAGTACGCCAGCCAGGCAGGCCATGGGGATGTACTGTGCCAGCGGCATGAGGAAGAGGAATATAAGCAGCAGCACGGCGGCATGAATGATGCCGGCCACGGGTGTGCGTCCGCCGTTGTTGATGTTGGTCATGGTGCGGGCAATGGCTCCTGTGGCAGGTATTCCGCCGAACAGGGGCGAGGCAATGTTGGCAATGCCCTGTCCGATGAGTTCTGTGTTTGAGTTATGATGATCGCCAATGACACCGTCGGCCACTGTAGCCGAGAGCAGCGACTCAATGGCTCCCAGGACGGCAATGGTGACTGCCGGGCCTACCAGTCCCTTGATGGTTTCCCACGTCAGTTCCGGCACCACGGCCCCTGGCAGGGTGGAGTTAATGCTGAAGCGGTCGCCAATGGTTTCGATGGTGGTGACGCCGGCATACTGCTTGAGCAGCAGGGCTGCCAAGGTCATGAGGATGATGGCGACGAGTGAGCCGGGAATTTTCTTTAGAAAGGACAAGGGACGAAGTCCGGTGAGCATCGGCCAGGCGCCTATAAGCACCACGCTGCCTATGCCCACGGCGGCACTCCATGTGTCTATATTACCTATATTATATATGTACGCGAGCCACTTCTCAATGAAGTCGCTGGGCACGCTGTCCATTGACATGCCCAAGAGGTCCTTTATCTGCGTAGTAAAGATGGTGACGGCAATACCGCTGGTGAAGCCCACGACGATGGGGTAGGGAATGTACTTGATGATGGTGCCTAAGCGCAGCACGCCTAACAGAATGAGGAAGACACCGGCCATGAGGGTGGCAATGGTGAGTCCCTGCATGCCGTACTGCTGTATGATGCCATAGATGATAACGATGAAAGCCCCCGTAGGACCGCCAATCTGCACCTTCGAGCCGCCGAAGAGCGAGATGAAGAGTCCTGCCACGATGGCGGTGATGATGCCTTTCTCGGGCGACACGCCACTGGCAATGCCGAAGGCGATGGCCAGGGGCAGGGCAACGATGCCCACAATGATGCCGGCCATGAGGTCGGCCATGAACGTCTTTTTGTTGTAATTCCTGATGGCCGAAATCATCTTCGGCTTGAAGTCTAAAGTCTTAACCATTTCTTTTGTACTATTCTGAAAACGGCTGCAAAGGTAAGAAAAAAACAGGAGGTAGCACACGAGTGCCGCCTCCTATTTATAGTAATAAGGTGAAATTCTTGATTTACTTCTTCTTCAGCAGGTCACGAATCTCGGTGAGCAGCTCTTCCTGTGTGGGTCCTGCGGGTGCCTCGGGTGCGGGCTCTTCCTTCTTGCGGTTCAGCTTGTTCATAGCCTTAATCATAAGGAAGATACAGAGGGCGATGATGAGGAAGTCGAAGACGTTCTGGATGAACGTACCGTAGGTAAGCAGCGAAGCGCCAGCCTCCTTGGCAGCGTCGAGAGTAGCATACTTGGTGTCGTCGCTGAGGTTGATAAACAGGTTGTTGAAGTCGATACCGCCCGTTGCGAGGCTGATGACTGGCATGAGCACGTCGTCAACAAGACTTGATACGATTTTACCGAAGGCACCGCCGATGATAACACCGACTGCCATGTCCATTACGTTACCCTTGAGGGCAAATTCTTTAAATTCACTAATAAATCCCATAATACAAATGTTTAAAAAATAAATAATGTTACATTCATCTTCATTTTAGCCTCCCAATCTGCAAAGTCCAAGTTACAAACTGACCGAAGGCGGCGGTCGAATGACCAAATATTTGGTATCTTTAAACTTATTTAAAAGTTTTGAACCAGAATTTTGATGCAAATTTAGAAAAAAAATTGTAACTTTGTACCCGAAATCAAGAAAAAGTGCATTTTTAGTGCAATTTTTAGATGTAAAGTGTATATTTACAAACCCTTTAAATAAAAAAGTAAAGAAAAATGACAAAAGTTGCTATTAACGGTTTTGGCCGTATTGGTCGCCTCGCATTCCGTCAGATGTTCGAGGCTGAAGGTTATGAAGTAGTTGCAATCAACGATTTGACAAGCCCGAAGATGCTTGCTCATCTGCTGAAGTATGACACCGCTCAGGGTGGTTTCGCCGGCAAGTTCGGTGAGAACAAGCACACTGTTGAGGCTGGTGAGGACTTCATCGTTGTTGACGGTAAGAAGATCACCATCTACGCTGTTCCTAATGCTGCTGAGCTGCCTTGGGGCAAGCTGGATGTTGACGTCGTTCTGGAGTGCACAGGCTTCTATACTTCTAAGGAGAAGGCTTCTGCTCACCTGACCGCTGGTGCCAAGAAGGTTGTTATCTCTGCTCCTGCCGGCAATGACCTGCCCACCATCGTTTACAATGTAAACCACAAGACGCTGACTCCTGCTGACACTGTTATCTCAGCTGCTTCTTGCACCACCAACTGCCTGGCTCCCATGACCAAGGCTCTGAACGACTTCGCTCCCATCCAGAGCGGTATCATGACCACTGTTCACGCTTACACTGGCGACCAGATGATTCTGGACGGTCCTCAGCGCAAGGGTGACGTTCAGCGTGCCCGTGCCGGTGCTCAGAACATCGTTCCTAACTCAACTGGTGCTGCCAAGGCTATCGGTCTCGTTATCCCCGAGCTGAACGGTAAGCTGATCGGTGCTGCTCAGCGCGTTCCGACTCCTACAGGTTCTACCACTATCCTGCACGCTGTTGTGAAGGGTGAGGTAGCTGTTGAGGACATCAACGCTGCTATGAAGGCTGCTGCTAACGAGTCTTTCGGTTACACTGAGGAGAAGCTCGTTTCTTCTGACATCATCGGTATGAAGTTCGGTTCACTGTTCGACGCTAACCAGACCATGGTTTCTAAGATTGGCGACGGCAACTCTCTCGTTCAGGTTGTTGCTTGGTACGACAATGAGAACTCTTACACTTCTCAGATGGTTCGCACCATCAAGTACCTCGCTGAGTTGAAATAAGATGAACCAATAAGTGAAAATAATTGCCGTCCGATTTTGTCGGACGGCTTTTTTTGTTTATCTTTGTCCCCAGAATAACTATTAATTAAAACATAAATGTTATGAAGAAGACTGTTTTGACATCTTTTGTGATAGCACTTGTTGCTGTGCTAATGATTTCGTGTAGCAAGAAAACCGATGCTGCCCAGGGCGTAAGAATCAATCAGAAGGTATATACCGTCATAGCCCCGAACGATTGGAGCTATGACCTGACGGGCTCTGGTAAATACCAGTATTTGAACCTTACCAAAGCCATGCCGGGCGCTACAGGCAAAATTTCCTTCCATGCCTATGCTAACATTTCCGATACCCCCGATGCGCTGATGCAGAAGATGTGCCGCAACCGGAACGGATGGCAGTATCAGGAGAAACAGGAACTGGGTGACAACACGTGGAGCATAGCCTATGCCCCCAACACTAAAACGAAGTTCGCTCCTCGTTACAGCGTTTTTACTGCCCTGAAGCGTGGGGTGCTCTATGTGCAGTTAGAGGACATTGACCTGAACGACCCCGAGGCTCAGCAGATTCTTGAAAGTGTAGAAATTAAATAATAACAAGGATGAAAAGGATTATTATAACACTGTGCCTCATGTTGTTTGTAGCCTTACAGATTTGGGCAGACGGCTATACCTATTATTATTTTACAGGAAAGATGGGTGGAAAGGTTACGGTAGAGATAGCCTTCCAGAAGTATATGGATGAGGAGGACGGCATTGTTGCCGGATACATTCTCTACCCGAAGGCCAAGAATCCTGCCCCCATTCTGCTTGTGGGTTATCAGATGGTAGATAATTGGTTTCACCTTGATGAGTATCAGCCTGACGGAACCATTACCGGATGGCTTAACTTCCAGGTAGGAAATGAGGATGCTGCCGACGGCCCCACTATCCAGGAAGGTGAATGGACAAACCCCAAGACAGGTGCCGAATTTTCGCTGACCACGCTGCGTTCACCTTATGACATTGACAGAACACCGATGTATCTCCCTGACTGGCTGAACAATCCGCTTGAAGAGGCAAGTCCTGAAAACATTTGCGGCGAGTATCTCTATCAGCAGTGGAACAGAAACTGGGATACCATGATGGGTGGAACCGCTTCGTTCAAGCCGGCAGGCAGTAACAAGGTAACGTTTTATGTGCAGAACTCACCTCAGAACATTGCCGAGGGGAGTAGTGAGGAAGGCAGGCCTGCTGTTCTTGACGGTAACGTCTTTACTTACAATCAGGTCAATGAGTGTGGCTACGGCTTCAAGGCCACCTTCTTCAAGAAGTTTGTGGTGTTGCAATCTACCACTGGCGGCGAAACGTTCCGTTGCTTTGGCAATGGGGCTTCGTTTGACGGGGTATATATTAAAATGGAATAAATGACCGATATGAAGAAATTAATGCTTTTGGCTGTCTGCGCGATGGCTATAATGATGAGTTGTAACAAGAAAGGTCAGACGGCAGGAGCTGCTGCCCCGGGCGACAGCACTGTCACTGACTCTGTAGTGGTAGAGAAAAAGGCAATCGACCTTGAAGGCATTGCCAAGGCTATTGAGGGCGCTACTTATCTGACCAAGTTTGAGAACGGCGTAGCTTTTGTCAATAGAGGCGAGGAAAAGTATTATATTGACCTGCAGGGAAACAGGGTAGAACAACCTCAGGAGGAAACAGACCCTAACGAATTGGAAGTCAGTTTCGAGAACGATAAGTATGGCTATGTCGATGGAACAGGCAAGGTGGTTATTCCTCATCAGTACTCCTTCGCTTGCAGTTTCAGCGACGGTATGGCTGCTGTCTATGACGATAAGGGTTACGCAGGCTACATCAATACGAAGGGAGAACTGGTCATACCGTGCAAGTACGAAAGTCCTGCAGAGCGTAATGTCAATGATTTCCATGAAGGTCTTTGTGCTGTGATGGTGGATGGCGAACACGAGTGGTTCAGCTATATCGACAAGACCGGCAAGCAGGCCTTCCCTGGCGTTTTCAGTCGCGATGGTGATTTCAGCGAGGGCTTGGCCGCTGTCGCTACGCCAGGTGCTGATTATAAGTACGGTTATATTGATCATTCCGGTAAGATGGTTATTACGTTGCCTCAGGGCTGGTGGGGCCGAAAGTTCGGCGATGGTGTAGCCCAGATATCACAGATGGACTCCTGCTTCATTATCGACAAGACGGGGAGCCGCCTTTTCCAAATTGATAATGAAGTGATGTATTCGGGTAATGACATCGAGTATTCCGAAGGCCTGGCCATCGTCTTTGGCAAGGGTAAGTATGAAAAGAAGTGGGGCTATATGGACAAGACGGGCCGCATTACCTTCTGCCTTGGTGAAGAGAACGCCGACCGCTGATGGTGTTATTATAATAAGGTAATAATAGTAATAGATTCATGAATATGAGAAAGCTTACAACCATGCTGCTGTTGCTTGTCATTGCTGTGACGGCCAGTGCGCAGAATGCCCAAATAGCACACATCCGTAAGATGTATGCCCAGGTCAAGGAACAGGTAGCCCAAAACGGTAAAGACGGTATGGCACCGCTCGACATGACCATCAGTACCCATGAAGTGACGAAGGTAGATGATGATTTCTTCATTGACTTCGACGACCAACTGACGTTTTACTTCACCAAGTACCGCATCGATTCATCACTCGATTACCCTGATGCTTCCAGTTGCTACTTCATCGTGGGGAACTCGTCAGCCAATGGTCATTCTTCGTACCGTGAGATACTCTTTGACCCCAACGAGGGGTACTTGCTCTTCTCGTATATGAGGGCAGAGACCCATGCCGGCATGGTGATTGAGTCACGCTACTACTACGATGCCGACGGTAAGCTGATTGAGCAGAAGCACAAGGTGGGTGGTGATGATGCCACTCCCGATGCGCAGAGCTGGAGCGACGCTGAGGGTGATAAGAAGATGGCTATGAAGTACCTGGACATCTTCAACTGCATGCTGAACACCGGGCAATATCACGGTGCCGACCACCTGAAGGCATCACAGGGCGCTCCCGATGCTGAGCAGATGAAGTACATACGCAGCCAGTATGCTGAGGCCAAGGCCAAAATCACGCGGAACAGTCAGGCCGAGGAAAATCAGAGCATGCAGATTGTCATTCGCGACCAGACGTGGGGACCGCCTCAGATTACCGAAGTCAATTACTATTACACCGGCGATGGCTGCTACTTCATTGCCGACCGTCGGCACCACAACAACATGGGCTCTGACACCAGCAGCGAGTACCTCCTCGCTCCCAAAAGCAGCGACCTTCTCTTCTCTTACACTTGCAGCAAGGAGGAAGGCGAAAAGTATGAGTGGCGTTATTACTTTAATAAGAAAGGACAATGCATAGAGGTGAAGAGCAACATTGACGACCAGGACTACGGGTTGGGCGACAAGGTGGCTGCCTACCGTTACATGCAGGTGTATAAAGCATTGAGAGACAGTCAATGAAGCGGCTGATTACCATACTCGGACCTACTGCCTGCGGCAAGACGGCGGTTGCCGTTCAGCTGGCAGCGAAGACCGGCGGAGAGATTATTTCTGCCGATTCGCGTCAGGTCTATCGTCACATGGACATCGGTACGGGTAAGGACTTGTCTGATTACTGTCAAGTGATTGACGGCATCGCCGTCAATATCCCCTATCACTTAATTGACATCTGCGAGCCCGGCACCAAGTATAACCTCTTCCAATATCAGCAGGACTTTGCCAAAGCCTACGCTGACATAACGGCCAGAGACCGTCAACCCATACTCTGCGGCGGAACGGGCCTGTATATCGAGGCGGTGCTGAAGGGCTACCAGTTGTCGCCCGTCCCTCAGAACCAGGAGCTGCGTGCCCGGCTGGAAGGCAAGTCGCTCGAGGAACTGACGGAGATACTGCGTGAGCTGAAGCGCAAGAACGGTTCGGACATGCACAACACCACTGACGTGGATACCGCTCAGCGGGCGATTAGGGCGATAGAGATAGAAGCCCACCCCCGCCCCCTCCCCAAGGGAGGGGAGGATGTGCAGGAACGAGCCTTGTCTCCCCTCCCT
>FLNX01000140.1_pt1 | contig 44626 bp, 29 predicted proteins | sample 1140341 | NCBI WGS metagenome assembly FLNX01 (sample SAMEA3878208, study PRJEB12797) | bioreactor metagenome | biome: Moose rumen | place: Sweden | collected 2011-10 | reverse complement strand
TCTGGCCCTGCCCAAGATACGCAGGGAGAAGCGACTGCCGAGGGTGCTGTCCGTGGAGCAGGTGCAACAGCTGCTCCGCTCCTGCGACCTGTACACCAAGGCCCTGTTCTCCGTCATCTACGACTGCGGGCTGCGGGCCTTTGAAGCCTGTAACCTGTGCTGGAATGACATTTCCTTCGACCGTCAGCAGGTATTCATCCGTCGCGGCAAGGGCGGCAAGGACCGCATCGTCCCCATCTCGCCCAAGACGCTGCAGGTGCTCAAGGTATACCACAAGAAGTTCTGGGGTATAGGCCTGGTGTTCACCAAAGACGGCGGCATGGTCAGGCAGATTGACAACGCCTACATCCGCAAGTGCCTGAAATACCAGCTGGGGAAAGCGGGGCTTGACACTTCCCTCTCGACGCACGCGCTCCGTCACAGTTATGCCACCCACTTGCTGGAGGCCGGCGAGGACATTCAGACCGTGCAGCGGCGGCTCGGCCACAGGTCGCTGCAGACCACGACCGTCTACCTGCATGTGGCAAGGCTTGAGAGGCGTCAGTGTGTCTATCTCATAGACCACATCTTCTCATGAGCCGCACCCGATACGAGGTCGGGCAGGTCATCCGCGACTGGGGAGGTGAGTTTATGTCCCGCTTCCCCGTGGTTGAGCAGGTGCGCAAGTCCTTCGGCAGGATGGCCCTGTGCCGTACCCGCTGGCTGGGCGGGCACGTGGAGGTATGCCCTGAGTGCGGAGAGGTGCATGTGAGCTACAACAGCTGCCGCGACCGCCACTGCCCCAAGTGCCAGAACAAGGAGCGCGCCGTTTGGGTGGAGATGCGCAAGGACGAGGTGATGCCGGGCGTGAAGTACTTCCACACGGTGTTCACCATTCCCGACTGCCTGCACCAGATTGCCATGTCCCACCAGGCTCTGTTCTACGACGCGATGTTCCGCGCCGCATGGCTCACCCTGCGCACGTTCTTCGGCAACCTGGGGCTGCAGGGAGGCATGACCAGTATCCTGCACACATGGGGCAGCAACCTGCACTACCATCCGCACATACACTGCATAGTGCCTGGCGGGGGAGTGGACAAGGACGGCCTCTGGCACCACCAGAAGGGATGCAAGGGGGCCGGGCACGACTTCCTCTTCCCAGTGCAGGCTCTGAGCCCTATGTTCCGTGCCAAACTCATGGCCATGCTCACACACCGGCTGAAGGAACTCGGAGAGACCATGCCGCAGCATGTCCGCAGGCAGTGCTTCGAAAAAGCGTGGGTGGTCTACAGCAGGCCTCCGGCCAAGGGCGTCGGCCAGGTGCTGGAGTACATCGGCAGGTATGCCTACCGCGTGGCCATCAGCAACGCACGAATCCTCGACTACGATGCCAGGGAGGGCAAGGTCTCCTACGACTACAAGGACTACCGACATGGCGGCACGCACAAGACGATGAGCATGAGCGCCGTGGACTTCCTCCACCTCTTCTCGCTCCATGTCCTGCCTCCCGCATTCGTGCGCATCCGGCACTACGGACTGCTCTCGCCCTCATGCAGAGACAAGCTCCGCAAGGTGCAGGAGCAGCTCGGAGGAACGCCCGTCCCAAAGGAGAGGCGCAGGAAAACCTACGAAGAGGTCTGCCAGGAGCAGGGATGGGAAATCGGCATCTGCCCGCACTGCAAATGCAGGATGATTGTCGTAGAGACCATAGCACCCGCAAGAGCACCGCCTTTGTCCGCCCACGTCCGCACGGCATCCGTATAGCCCTCCACTCCGCAGTCCGTCAAGCCATGATTCTTGACGGACGGCCACCATAGTGTCCATACGTGACTGTTTCAGTGTTTCAAAGACCGATTCGGCTGGCTCACCAGCCTCTTATTACTATCGCGGACGGCTTATTCGTCACCGCATCCGCTGATTTCTTCCTTCCCTGACGATGCACGACCGAGGTCCAAACCAAGGTTAATCCCCATAGATTCACGCACGCACACCGTACAACATGGTCTTCATATGGCCTTGAGGCCACACGAAGACCTCTTTAGTTGTAACTTACTGCGAACTCAGGTTGCTCTTTCATTTTGGTTTTGTAGTCGGCTCGTTCATTTTCACAGAATAGCGCACCTCCTGCACAAGCCGCAACGCCAGCAAACATAGCAATGCCTTTTACAGTACTACCTTTATAGATTTGGCCCAAACCTGGAATAATGGACATCACTGCTGGGCCTGCACCATAGTTGCTGGACTTGTATGTCTTGTCGAATATTACCCGGTCAGCAACGCCGACCATATATAAAGTGTGAAGTGTCACTTGCCCTCTATTATATTCAACATATTCGTCAACAGGATATGCTTGAAGCCGATATTGTTGGCCGGAAATTCTTGTGTCAATGGTGATGTTGTTATTGATGGTCTCGACCATATTGCCATTTACAATCTGCTGATCTATTTTCTGGAGGTTACCGGAATTCACACTAACAGTAACGGCTCTTCGTAGTTGCTCATTTTGAGCCAATTGCTGTTTGGCTTCCATTCGGGCAGACGAAATACTGTTTCCATAGGAAACTATTTCTATAAAACGATATGTATTGTTATGTTCTTTGGGGGTATTGTTCACCCATCTAGGTTTGCCACCATATGCATTAATGTTTGCACAGCAAATTGCGATTGCAATAATGCAGAGTTTCTTGATGTTCATCGTCCTATTATTGTTTTGTCTGTTCAAGTTCCTTCTCTATCTCCTGTTCGTATTTCTCTTTTTCCTTCTGGATTTTTGCTCTGTCGCTATCAGAGATACGCTGTTTTACCTGTTCTGCTGCTTTTTTAGCGATATCTGCAACACTTCCATTATATTCCAAACATACAAATATGGTATATTTGCGGTCTTTACCGTAGTATTTGTCTGTGTTGATCACATTTGCACCAGAGATGATATTACTGGAAATAGATTTAGCGAGAGTGTTCTGTTGTTGTCCTCCATCCGTGTTCGTCATTCCTTCACCATCCCCACCTGCATATTGAGTGATGTCGAAGCCTACTGCTTTTGATGCAGAGACGATAGCAGCATCAAGTGCTCTTGATAATTGGCCCCGAGCATCCATCTCTGCAAGTTGACGTGCCGCACTTTCGCTGAAACTTACTCCTTTCCCGTAAGCACGCTTGCCAGGTGCTGCAGCAGCCAATTGTTCAGATTTTGTCTGGAACACTTGTGCTCCGTATGGATTTTCTTGCTCAGACTTTGAAGCCTGGGGTACTTTCTGGGATGAGCCGCAAGATAAAATGGTTAGCATTAATGATACTAGTGCTGATACAAAAAGGAACTTTTTCATTTCAAATTAAGTTAATAGTGTTTTGCGCCTCCCCTGCAAAACGGGTCAATCTTTTTTGTCTTCCATAAGTACGAAAAAAGCGTGAGAGTCTGTACTTCGTCACTCATCCCGCTATACAAGGCCTTCGCATTGCCCACTCCAACTGAACGAGCAACACCAGAGGCCCACGCCGAATATGTATATACTTGACCTACGCCTTATATATAAATAAGGTGTAGGGGTATAAAACATACCCAATGAACATCTACTGTTGCGTTGTTCTTGGTTGAAGTCAGAGGTTGCGAAGTTCTGTATAGCCAAAGAACAAGCGCTTGGTAAACGCCTTTCCATAAATATGCATCCCTGCCCTTCACCTATGCCCGAAGGCTTCGGTTTTCGGCTTGGACGCTACAAAAGTAGTGATTATTTTCGAAACGGCAAAACAATTTAGGAAAAAACTATTCTTTTTATTGTTCGGAAAGCGATACACCAAACTTGTTCTTCACTTTATAGACCTCACAATAACTGGTCTTTTTGATCAGATATTGCACCCTAAAGCGCCCGTCAATCCATTCGTCGTTCTCAAATATTGCCATACATTATGATTTACGATACAGTACTATCCCCTCTCGATCCACGTTTTCCTTGAACTTTGGATTCTTGATGTTAGCATACATGTGAGTATCGAATTTTTGTGGGATATGCGAGTCATACAGTTTATTGTTGAGGCGGGTCAAAGTGTGGCGGTTGAAGTCTTTACCCTTGATAGACAAATCCACATCCGATGCCCGCCAAAAGTCACCTCTTGCACGGGAACCATAGATGACGACCTCCTCTATTTCGGGTATTGAAGTCAAAATCTGCAGTAGTTCATTGTATGATTTATCTGTCATTCCGTACATATTTACCTCTGTGCTATTTACAATTGAACCTTCCAATCATCTATTCGTCTAGTCTTTGTAGAGAAGTTGACACCTATCTTATATATAGTGAGGCCATCGTGCTCGAAGGGCTTCGCATATTGCTTGTCTTCGATTTGTTGAAGAGCATCTTCGGCAGACTTGTCAAGTTTGAACTCTATGATATATATAAAGTCTGGTGTCTTAATTAGCAGATCGATGCGGCCATTGCTGGTGTGATGTTCTACTTCCGTGTAGAGGCCAACCAATTTGAAGATGATCCAGACGACATTGTGGAAATAGAGTTCAGCATTGCCGGCTAACTGATAATCGCCTCCTGCGAAGAGCGTTTCGAGGCGTTGCATGAATTGCTCTGGCTGTCCTGCACGAACTTCTTTCACAAAGGAAGAAACGAATGAAGGGCCTTGCTGCGAAGTCAAAGTAGTGTAAAATGGAATTAAAAAGCGGGTAAAACCGCGCTCCACTTCCAAGTTTGGGAAACCAAGGTGATATAACCCGAACTCCTCATCATAATCCTTAACTGTCAGGTAGCCGCTCTGATAGATGAGGGGCAGCGGATTCTTATCTATGCTGTCGATGCTGCCAAGAAGATCGGCAGTCACTTCTTCCTGCGTGAGTTCTTCCAGATTGTAGTTGCTTTTCTTAAGCGCTTCAACGAGGATGGTGGGAGTGCCCGTCTCAAACCAGTAGTCCTTGAAGGCCTGACTATCGAGGGTGCGTAGCAGACTGAAGGGATTGTACATCCCTGTGGTATCGGCCTCGAAATGGTAGCCGTCGTAGTTAAGTTTCAGTTTGGCGTAACATTCGTCCTTAGTGAGATTGTTGGCTTGGGCCAATGACTCTACTTCTGCATCGAGATTGTCGTGGATTTCCTTTTCAGTGATACCACAAATCTCGGCATAGCGCTTATCCATTGAGATATCCGCCAAGTTGTTGAGGTCGCTGAAGACACTCACCTTTGAAAATTTGGTGACACCCGTGAAGAAGGCGAACTGGATATAGGCACCCATCGACTTCTCCACACCATAGAATGCTTTCAGCGTGGCGCGATAGTCATCCTTCAGTTCTTCGTTGTCGAAGGCTTGAAGCAGTGGCTTGTCGTATTCATCAACGAGTATGGCAACCTTCTGACCTGTCTTTTCGTAGGCATTGCGGATAACTGCCGTAAAGCGACCAGCCAAAGAATCTCCCTGATTGGTACAACCGAATTGCTGTTCCCAGAGGCGAAGGTTTCTGTCAAGGATTGACTCTAAGGCTTCTAAATTCGTATATTTTTCAGCATTCATATCCAGATGCAATACAGGATACGTCTTCCAGTCTTGTTCCAACTGTTCGATGGCCAATCCCTTGAATAGTTCCTTCTCTCCATTAAAGTAGTATTCCATCATGGAAACAAGCAGGCTCTTGCCGAACCTGCGGGGACGACTAAGGAAATAGTACTGCCCGCCCTTGATGAGTTTGTACATCAGTGCTGATTTGTCTGCATAGAAGTAGTCGTCAGTGCGGATGGTCTTGAAGTCCTGTATGCCAATGGGATATTTCATAAGCCTGCAATTTTTCTGCAAAAATACAATTAATTTTTTATCTCACAAAATGTTATAGCATAAAATGTACTTAATTATTTGCACCAGAGGGAAAAATATCGTAACTTTGCACCAAAAGTTGCACGTTATGATTGCGAGTACGAAGTCTGAAATCATCTCCTTGCTGAGCGATGTCAATCGTGAGGGCGCGGCGAATGAGTCGTGAAATGTGATATTTTGCTTAAATTTGCAGCCGAAAATGTGATTTCTAAGGAATGGAACTGCTGAAAAGAAAGATAGACAAGTTCCTTTTGGATTGGAAAGACAACCCAAAGAGGAAGCCGCTGATAGTGAAAGTTTCCTCACATTCTTGTTGAAACGGTTCCTCAAAGAAAGAATTCAATCAAATAAGACTGTAATAGTCCCCGTCGCTACTGGAAATATATGACGGAGAAGAACTAATTCACACGCATCATCTTGCGCCATTTTATAAAGCCGAAGATGGCGATGACGACGTAGAGGGCGTAGAGACCAGCCTTGAAGGGGATGTCCTTGTAGAAATAGAGGACACAGGTGACGACGTCGACGGCAATCCAGATGAACCACTGCTCCAGATACTTATGCGCCAAGGCCCAGATGCCCACGATGCTCAGGGCAGTGGTGAAACTGTCGGCCAGGGGGACGTTGGAGTTGGTGAACGTGACGAGGAGCCAGTAGATGGCGGTCCAGACGGCAGCGATGAGGGCGGCCCAAGGGAGGATCAAGCGGCGAGGGAAGTGGCGGATGGACAGAGGGGACGGTTCTTCCGTTGCGACGGAAGAACCGTCCCCCTGTAAAGCAGTGCCGCGCACCCAGCGCCAATAGCCGTAGACGGTCATTGAGAGGTAATAGAACTCCATGCCGCAGTCGGCATAGAGTCCTTTCTGATAATAGAGTACGATGCCCAGGGCCTGCATCAGGAAGCCGACGGCCCACATCCAGATGCTGGCCTTATATTCCAACAAGATATAGGCCAGCCCCAGAATAGTAGTGACGATATCAAGCCAATGAGCAGCGATGAAGTCCGTCATATCATCTCCGTATTAATCTGTGTAACCTGTGGCTTAGAAGCGAAGTGTTACGTTACCCATCATCGTGAAGCCAGCCATCGGGATGAAGCCGATCTGGTAGTAGCGGTTGTCAGGTGTATGACCATAACTTTCGGCTACAGCAGAATATACCCAGCCGCTGGCGGCGTAGCGACGATTGAACACGTTCGAGAAGTTCAGTCCGAAGACAGCCTCCTTCAGTACCTTCTTGGGCTTCAGTGTATAGCTAAGGTTGACGTTCGACACCGAGTAGCAGGGCAGCGAGCGGTCACTGTTCTCCGTATTGTCCAGATACTGGCGGCTCACGAAGTTGGTGTGCCATACTGCCTGAAGGCCCTTCCAATGGAAATTGATGAAGCCATTGAGGATGACCGACGGCGAGAAGGCCAAAGTAGACTTGGAGTAATGTATCTGGCGCAGTTCGTCGCCGTCGCCATCAATATGGTACTTGGCCATAGCCTCCTGTCGTCCTGCGGCATCATCCTCATAGTCCCAGTCGTCCCAGTCTTCTACGAACTCGTCGAAATCCTTGATCTTGTTCTGGCTCAGGGCTGCATTACCCTCAATGGTCAGCCACGATGTAGGATTCACACCTGCCTGCAGTTCCAGTCCCATGCGATAGGAATCCTTGATGTTCGTTGTCAGTTTCTCACCGATTTCGCTCAGTTCGCCGGTCTGCACGAACTGGTCGGTATAGTCCATGTAATAAGCATTCAGGCCCACATGCCACAAGTCTGCATTGTAAGTGTAGCCCACTTCATAGTCGAGCAGCGACTCTGCCTTTGGTGCAGGATACTTGCCGTTGTCGGTGAAGTTGTTACGCTCCGGCTCACGATGGCTTACAGCCACAGAGCCATAGACCCGATGTCCGTCCTGCTGCCAGGAGAAGCCTGCCTTCGGATTCAGGAAGTCGTACTTCTTGTCGATGTCGAGGAAGTGCTTGTCGTAGAGATAGGTCTGCTTGTTGTAGGCAAACTTGTCGTTGTAGCCGTCAGTCTTGTACCCTACGTGGCGGTACTGCATATCGGCAAACACGCTCCAGGCCGGTGAGATGGCGTAGGCAACCTTGACAAAGGCACTGCCATCCAGTTTCTTGGCATCAGAGTCGTAATATTTGTAGTCGCCATTGGCAAGTAGGAGTCTTCTCAGTGCCTCGTTCGACACGTAAGTGGCATAGCCGAAATGGTTACCCGAGAAGTTTTGCAGGCTCAGTCCGCCGATGATGTCCCATGCGTCGTCCTTGTATGTCATGTTCCAAACCAGTCCGTATGTATCCTGCTTAAGTCCCTTCTTGCGCACCCAGTCCGTACGCTTGATGCCATCCAACGCATCATAGCCGAACTCAGCATTGGGCAATCCTAATTTCTTGATCTTATTATTAGGGCGGAACTCCCTGTAGTAGCCGTAGCCGTGGGTGTAGTGCAGCGATGCTGATGTAGCCCAGCGGTCATTGATAGTCCAGGATGCCGATAGGATGTTGTGGTTCTGCCAGAAGTTGTCGGTGGTCTTGTCCCAGTAACTGCCATCATTCATCTGGTAGCGCTCAGTCACGTAATTGCCGCTGGCATCCTTGGCGAAGTTGCCGTCGGCGTCGTAGGCGAGCGTCTCATAGAGTGTGTTATACTTGCCCAGCCCAGCCTCATACATATCCTTATAGGTCTTGATGCCCGTCTTGATGCCATACGTGCCGTCCATCAGACCCATATCGTTGTCACCCGCCGTCACGCCGTTCCAGGCCTGGCCCGTCTTCTCGAAATTGCCGATGTTCTTATAGCGGATCTGGAAGTTGTCGCCCAGCCAGGTGAGGCCGCCATAGTAGGAGCCGGAGCGTCCGCTGGTGCCGTGGATGAATCCGTCGGTATTTGTCTCGTGGTAAGCGCCGTCAAAGATCAGGTGATTCCACAGCAGTCCCGTCGAGAAGTTCAGGCCGGCATTCCAGGTATTGAAGGAGCCATACGAGCCAGACACTTCGATGCTTGGCGTCTGCAAGGGTGTAGCCGACGAGAGGGCCACCGTTCCGCCGAAGGCACCGTCGCCATTGGTCGACGTACCCACACCGCGCTGGATCTGCACCGAGCCGAGCAATGAACCGTAAGAGTTCATATTGGCCCAGAACACGCACTGGTCCTCAGGCGAGTTGAGGGGCACACCGTCGAGGGTCACGTTGATACGGGAGTCGCCGGCACCACGGATACGCATATAGGTGGTTCCCGTGCCCAGTCCGTTCTCGCTCCAGGCCAGCACGCCCGGGGTCTGCGAGAAGAGGAAGGGCAGTTCCTTACCTGTCTTGGAGAATTCACTCAGTTGTTGTTTCTTGATGTTGGCGATGGCATACGGTGCATTCTTCTGCGCACGGATACCCTTCACCACGACTTCCTGCAGCGCCTCCACCTGTGTGGAGTCATAGAGCGCCGCTACATTCTGGCCATCTGCACTCATAACGCTCACCAGCGCAGCCACTCCTAAAACAAATCTTTTCATTCTCATGTTTAGTACCTTTAATTAATAAATAATGTAAAGGGGAAATTTTTGTGTCGATATATCCTAATTCCATCCCTACGCCGGCATTGCCCGGATCAGGTTAGAGGGTATCATCTCAGCCGCCAACAGGCAGCACCCCTTGAATTGCGGGTGCAAAGGTAGGACTTTTATTTGGTAGTTCCAAACAATTCTTCTCTTTTTTGCCGATTTTTGGTTGAATCGTTCGTTTTTCTCCGAATTTTGTAGTCAGAAAGAGATCGACGGAAGTACTACTGACCTATATCGAGATAAGCAATGCATAACAATAAAAAGGGCGAGTCACCCCGCCCAACATGTTTTCACAACGGAATAATCCTTATTGTGATTAGCTAAATTCGATGCAAAGATACAATTTTTCTGCAAAACGGCAAACGTTTTCTTTATTTTTTATTAATTTTGTAGCCTAGTTTAACAAAAACGCTTAATACGAATCAAATGAAGAATATACTTGGATTAGACCTGGGAACAAATAGTATTGGTTGGGCATTGATTGATAGTGAGAGTCATCGTATCATCAAAGCCGGCAGCAGAATCATACCTATGGATGCAAGAACGCAAGGTGAGTTTGAAGCAGGAACACTTCAATCGCAAGCATCTGTAAGGACAGGATTCCGAGGGACAAGAAGGCTTTATGAACGTGCCGAATTAAGAAGAGAGCGATTGCTTAGAGTACTTAACATTTTGGGATTCCTGCCTTCTCACTTCAGCGAACAGATAGACTTTATTGTTCATCCAGGGAAATTCAAGAACAACGCAGAGCCTCTGCTTCCATACAGGAAAGCCGTCAACGGAAAGAATGATTTCATCTTTAAAGACTCTTTCAACGAAATGTTAGCAGACTTTGCCAAGACACAACCAGTACTTGTATCCGAAGGAAAGAAAGTGCCATACGACTGGACTATCTATTACCTTCGTAAGAAAGCACTTACCCACCCCATCCGAAGAGAGGAACTGGCTTGGATACTCCTTAACTTCAATACCAAACGTGGTTATTATCAATTGCGTGGTGAAGAAGACGAGTTGGCTACCCCACAGAATGAGGAGTACAAAGTACTCGAGGTTAAGGAAGTCAAACAAACTGACGAGGATAAAAAACGGCGTGGTGTGTTCTGGTATGAGATAACGTATGAGAATGGCGCTGTTCAAAGGAAGTCTGGCTCTGTTGCCCCAAGGAAAGTTGGTGACAAGGTTGAACTGATAGTTACAACCAATATCGACAAGAAGGGGAATGAGTCGCTCAAACTAAGAGATCCTAAACCTGACGACTGGACGCTTATGAAGAAACGTTCGGAGAATGCCATCCAGACGAGTGGGAAGCAAGTTGGCGAATTTATATATGATATGCTACTGGCTCAGCCAGATGTCAAGATAAGAGGTAAACTCGTCCGAGTGATAGAAAGAGATTTGTACAAAAAAGAGCTTATTGCCATACTTGACAAACAAAAGGAGTATATCCCTGAGTTAACCAATCCAGACATATATAATAAATGTATACGCGAACTTTACCAAAATAACGAGGCTCACGTTGACTCTATTATAGACAGGGACTTCACGGATTTCTTTGTCAACGACATCATATTCTACCAACGGCCTTTGAAGAGCAAGAAAAGCGAAATAGCCGACTGCCCGCTTGAGTCCTATCATTTTGTAGATAAAGAGTCTGGCGAGGTTATTAAAAAGGCTATTAAGTGTATCTCCAAATCCCATCCGCTCTATCAAGAATTCCGCTTGTGGCAGTTCGTTCAAAACCTCAGGTTATACCAAAGAGAGAAAGTCGTTAACGGCAAGTTGAAGATGGATGTTGATGTAACCTCCGAATTCATCAAAACGGAAGAAGATGTCTGTCAATTATTCGACTGGCTGAACGAACGCGACGCTGTCAATCAAGACCAGTTCCTGAAATATAAGCCATTCGGCATAGGCAAAGACACTGCAAGATACCGATGGAACTATGTAGAAGACAAAGTTTATCCTTGCAACGAGACCCATCACGCTATTCTGAAATGTCTTGCTAAGGTTGATGGACATCCACAACTCGACGGGAGCCAAGAGTTGGCTCTGTGGCACATACTGTACTCTGTTGATGATGTCATCGAACTGAGGAAGGCACTCACTTCATTTGCCGACCAAAACAATCTTGACGTAAACTCATTCGTTGAGGGATTCTCAAAGATGAAACCATTCCCATCAGACTATGGTGCCTACTCAGAGAAAGCCATCAAGAAACTTCTGCCTCTGATGCGCACAGGGATATATTGGAATGCAGAAGCCATTAATCCAAAAACACTGGAAAGAATCGATAATCTGATAGAGGGGGTCGTCGATGACAACATTTCGAACAGGGTTAGAGAAAAGGCTATTCATCTGCAGCAACTGGAAGACTTCAAATACCTGCCTCTGTGGCTGACCACCTATATTGTCTATGGCAGACATTCTGAATCAAGTGAAATAGCACGCTGGGAAAAGCCCGAAGATATTGACGATTACCTCCGTAACGTATTCAAGCAGCACTCCCTCCGTAATCCTGTAGTGGAAACTGTTATCGGCGAGATGTTGAGAGTGGTACGTGACATCTGGAAGACTTATGGAAAGATCTCTGAAGTACATGTCGAGATGGGGCGCGATATGAAGGCCAATGCCAACGAGCGGAAGAAGCGTTCAGAAAACATCAGCCGCAACGAACGCACCAACCAACGCATAAGGCTGCTACTGCAAGAGTTTGCTAATCCAGAATATGGCATTGAGGATGTACGTCCCCAATCACCAAGTCAGCAAGAGATTCTGAAAATATATGAAGAAAATGCACTAAACGGCAACGAAGACATCCCTGACGACATTCTTTTGATTGCCGACAATTTGGGAAATCCAACCAAGCATGTCAGCAAATCAGATATGCAACGCTATCGCCTGTGGCTTGAACAGAAATACAAATCGCCCTATACAGGCAGGCCCATATCACTCTCAAAACTATTCTCGCCAGCCTACGAGATTGAGCATGTCATACCTCAATCACGCTATTTCGATGACTCATTAAGCAACAAGGTCATCTGCGAAAGCGAGGTCAACAAACTCAAAGACAGGATGCTTGGCTATGAATTCATCGTCAAGGAGGGTGGCCGGATTATTGATGGCAACCTTGGCGGACAGATGAAGATATTCACAAAAGAGCAATACGAGGAGTTTGTCAGACAGCACTATGGTAACAACCGTACCAAAATGCGCAAACTGCTTATGGAAGACATTCCCGATGGATTTATCGAGAGGCAGTTGAACGACAGCCGCTATATAGCCAGGAAAACCATTGAGATTCTCTCCAATATGGTAAGGGAAGAGAACGAGACGGAAGCCACCTCCAAGAATGTGATCACCACCAACGGAACCATTACTGACCGCCTGAAAAAAGACTGGGGACTCTATGATGTATGGAACGACATTGTTGCTCCACGTTTTGAAAGATTGAACCAGTTGACTGGCAGCAATGACTATGGGCGTTGGGTGAACCAAGGTGGAAAGCAATATTTCCAAATCAATGTCCCATTGGCTATAGCACAAGGCTTTAGCAAGAAGCGCATAGATCACCGTCACCACGCGATGGATGCTATCGTCATAGCATGCGCTACTCGCGACCATGTAAACTACTTGAACAACAAGTCTGCCTTATCGTCAGAGAAGGAAACACGTTACGACCTGCAGCACAAACTTTGTATAAAGGTTAAGACAGATGCCAACGGCAACTACGCCTGGCAGTTCAAGAAGCCTTGGGACACATTTACACAGGACAGCCGAACAGCATTACAATCCATTATCGTCAGTTTCAAGCAAAACCTGCGTGTCATCACCAGAATGACCAACCATTACTGGCACTACGCTGACGGAAAGAAAGTGATGGAGAAACAGAAGGGTGGTGACGGATGGGCTATTCGCAAATCACTACATAAAGCAACCGTTTCGGGCGCAGTCCGACTCCAACAGGTTAAAAAGGTGAGATTGGCTGAAGCACTCAAAGACTGGCACCAGATAAAAGACAAAGACACACGTAGAGCCATCAAGGACGTTATAGCCTTGTACAATGGCTTTGATGAGAAAACCATCCTACGCTATTTCAAGGACAGGAAATACATGGCCAACGGCAAAGACATCAGCAAGGTTGAAGTCTACTATCTGCCACAAGAAGCAGACTTGTCGGCCACAAGAACAACTCTCGACATCAGTTTCGACCTGAAGCGAATTGATAAGATTACAGACAGCGGCATTAAGGCCATACTACTCAGACATCTTGAAAACAATGGGAACGACCCAAAGATTGCGTTTACGCCAGAGGGTATTGAGACCATGAATCGTAATATCAAAGTCCTGAACAACGGGAAAGACCACAAGCCTATTTTCAAGGTAAGACTAGCCGAATCGCTGGGATTGAAGTTTGCAGTCGGACAGACAGGAAACAAGAAAAAGAAATTTGTTGAGGCAGACAAGGGCACAAACCTCTTCTTTGCAGTATATGAAGATACAGAAGGAACGAGGGATTTTAGGACAATTCCGTTTAACGAGGCCGTTGAAAGAATGAAGAACAGGTTACCCGTTGCTGAAGCAGAGACCGAGGAAGGCAAGAAACTGCTGTTCATCCTCTCGCCAAACGATTTGGTATATATTCCTGAAGAAGGTGAACATGTAGATGAGATTACAGATTTGAGCAGAATTTATAAGATGGTATCGTCTACTGGAAAAGACTGTCATTTCATTCCTCAGGCGATAGCCTATCCTATAGTACAAACTACGGAACTCGGTGCTAATAATAAAGCGGAAAGAACTTGGGAGGGGATAACCATCAAAAAAGCATGTAAAAAATTAAATGTTAACAGATTAGGCATCATCACTAAAATTCACAATCGATGATCAAGAAGACGCTCTATTTTGGTAATCCAGCCTATTTATCACTCAACAACAAGCAACTAGTCATCAAACTGCCTGAAATTGAGAGTCAAGACGATTTGCCAGATATTATCAAATCACAATCTGTACGGACAATCCCTATTGAAGATATTGGGATTGTCGTACTAGACCATCAACGCATTACTATCACTCAAGGCGTCATAGCAGCCCTTCTTGCCAACAATGTGGCTTTCATTACTTGTGATGAAAAGCGTATGCCTACAGGACTTCTTCTTCCGCTGCAAGGCAACACGCTTTACAATGAGCGATTCCGAAATCAAATAGAAGCCTCACTACCATTAAAGAAGCAACTCTGGCAGCAAACCATTAAGGCAAAAATAGAAAACCAAGCCGCTGTTCTCAAGAAAAACAATAGCAATGCTTCTGCGAACAACATGTTTGCTTGGGCTCGTGACGTAAAAAGTGGAGACCCTGACAACTACGAGGCAAGAGCAGCAGTCTACTATTGGAAAAACATATTTAAAGACAAGCCAGATTTCATTCGTGACCGAGAAGGTGAAGTTCCCAACAACCTGCTAAACTATGGTTATGCCATACTCCGTGCCACAGTCGCAAGAGCACTGGTTATGAGTGGACTGCTACCTGTCTCTGGCATTCACCACCACAACCGATACAACCCATATTGCCTGGCAGATGATATCATGGAGCCATATCGTCCTTTTGTAGACCAAGTAGTACTTAATATAATGCAGAAGATGCCCATCCCGGAAGAATTGACAACAGACATAAAACGCGAATTGCTTTCCATTCCCGTCGTTGACGTTTGGATAAATGGAAAACGCAGTCCGCTGATGATCGCTGTCTCTCAGACTACAGCCAGCCTTGCAAAATGTTTCAATGGCGAGTTAAGAAAAATCGCATATCCTGCCATAATATGATAGAACGGCTAAACGAATATCGAGTCATGTGGGTGCTTGTACTCTATGATTTACCAACTGAAACAAAGAAAGACCGCAAGATTGCAGCCAAGTTCCGTAAAGATATCATGAGTGATGGATTCACCATGTTCCAGTTTTCCATATATGTACGCCATTGTGCCAGTATGGACAATGCACAGGTACACATTAAGAGAGTAAAAGCCCTACTTCCTGAACATGGGAATGTTGGTATAATGTGTATTACAGACAAACAATTCGCTGATATCGAAATCTTTTATTGCAAAAAAGAAATTCGCCCTAATGCGCCTTATCAACAACTTGAACTATTTTAGAAAGATGGATTTTGCCCTCTCGAGCAAAACCCATCTTCAATACCCCAATCTTTTTTCTTTTCTAAACAAATCCACAAAGTACTCATAATAAGTGACTTACGCCAATTCAGGTGTTTGCAGCCCTATTGGGGATAAGTAAATTCAGCTAATCACAACCCCCTCGCCGATGCACCCGCATCGTCAAAGCGGTGTTTGCAGCCCTATTGGGGATAAGTAAATTCAGCTAATCACAACATACTACAAAATCTTCGTAAGGCTCACCGTGGTGTTTGCAGCCCTATTGGGGATAAGTAAATTCAGCTAATCACAACATACCCATACGAATATGCAACACTCAGAGGTGTTTGCAGCCCTATTGGGGATAAGTAAATTCAGCTAATCACAACACGGCACCGAACACACCGCCTGACAATGCGGTGTTTGCAGCCCTATTGGGGATAAGTAAATTCAGCTAATCACAACATACACCGAGTAACGGTGAAGTACCCTATTGGTGTTTGCAGCCCTATTGGGGATAAGTAAATTCAGCTAATCACAACCGAGCGCGTAGCCTTCCACACCTTGATCTTGGTGTTTGCAGCCCTATTGGGGATAAGTAAATTCAGCTAATCACAACCATAATCTTCTGCCGCTGTTACCCGTTGCGGTGTTTGCAGCCCTATTGGGGATAAGTAAATTCAGCTAATCACAACCTCCGCGAGTGCAAAAAGCATTGTAACCTGCGGTGTTTGCAGCCCTATTGGGGATAAGTAAATTCAGCTAATCACAACACATAACAATAATTGGGTTTAGGTAATCAGGGTGTTTGCAGCCCTATTGGGGATAAGTAAATTCAGCTAATCACAACAGTGCAAATATACAAACATTTTCCAAACTGGTGTTTGCAGCCCTATTGGGGATAAGTAAATTCAGCTAATCACAACGTTTTTTTTCTTATATTTGCAACCGGTTAGGGTGTTTGCAGCCCTATTGGGGATAAGTAAATTCAGCTAATCACAACCTTTCGCCAGTTCATCTTGCAATTCCTTGGGTGTTTGCAGCCCTATTGGGGATAAGTAAATTCAGCTAATCACAACGCTTAGGTCTTTCCCGTGCAAGCCGCCTCCGGTGTTTGCAGCCCTATTGGGGATAAGTAAATTCAGCTAATCACAACGCTAAAGGAATGTGGCTGCATAAAACCTCGGTGTTTGCAGCCCTATTGGGGATAAGTAAATTCAGCTAATCACAACCGATTCTGCCACCATTTCTTGATAATCTCGGGTGTTTGCAGCCCTATTGGGGATAAGTAAATTCAGCTAATCACAACTGGTGCCGCTGTAGGTGGCCTGCTGAGAGAGGTGTTTGCAGCCCTATTGGGGATAAGTAAATTCAGCTAATCACAACGGTCAAGCATTTCATCGATGCGGGTCATGCGGTGTTTGCAGCCCTATTGGGGATAAGTAAATTCAGCTAATCACAACCGTCCACATATTCCTTGTCGGCAAGCGGGTGGTGTTTGCAGCCCTATTGGGGATAAGTAAATTCAGCTAATCACAACTAGGTGTTCGCCGTGACGGTTTCCTTCAGGGTGTTTGCAGCCCTATTGGGGATAAGTAAATTCAGCTAATCACAACCCACACCCATCACCACCTTCACCATCGAGGGGTGTTTGCAGCCCTATTGGGGATAAGTAAATTCAGCTAATCACAACCAACCACTACGACAGAAAAGAGACACAATGGGTGTTTGCAGCCCTATTGGGGATAAGTAAATTCAGCTAATCACAACAACAAGAATGGTAGAACTAACAAAAGACCGGGTGTTTGCAGCCCTATTGGGGATAAGTAAATTCAGCTAATCACAACAAACTCTTCTCTCACCTGCATAGAGGCTTCGGTGTTTGCAGCCCTATTGGGGATAAGTAAATTCAGCTAATCACAACTGGTGTATCAATACCTAAAATTAAAGTATCGGTGTTTGCAGCCCTATTGGGGATAAGTAAATTCAGCTAATCACAACCTCCGCGAGTGCAAAAAGCATTGTAACCTTGGTGTTTGCAGCCCTATTGGGGATAAGTAAATTCAGCTAATCACAACTAGGTTGATGTCATTTTGAGGTTCGATGTCGGTGTTTGCAGCCCTATTGGGGATAAGTAAATTGGTCTGTATCAACATTTCAAAGAACTAAAACGGGAACAGAAAGAATATTTCTATACATTTGAAAGGCAAAGATATTAAAAAGTGCTATTATAATAAAAGTAAATACCAAGTTTAACCGAATTTTAACACATAAATGAATGTTGCAATAGTCATAGAGGGAACAGATTCCATTTGCTACAGATCGATAGTCGCTGACCGTCAGGCCCGCCGTGCCTATCTGGTGGGCACAGACTCCTGCCATGTTGGCTATGTGGTCTGCATTGATTAAGGGAAAGCCCAGCCTACTGCCCCAGTCACACTTTACTATACTGACCCTATGCCAGACTTTGGCAACCATCATCCTGTGCTCATGCCTGACGGCAATCTGGCTGTTGCCGACTGCCATCATTCTGGTGGCACTCTGCCTTGTGATTCTTAGGCTGCGGATCAAAAAAGGGATGCTCGTTCTCCTCCTTCATCAACGGCTACCGTATAGACTATGCCAAGCAGCTTCTCATCAGCCAGCCCGACAAGAAGATATCCATAGTAGCCATCGAGTCAGGCTTCACCAGCGAGCAGACATTCCACACCAACTTCAAGCAGATAACGGGCCTGACACCCCGCCAATGGCTCTCCCAAAATACAAATTCAACTAAGGAATCATAAAAAGAGGCGAATAAATTTGGTATTTTACCATATAATATGTATCTTTGCATCGCAAAAAAGTTACTAAATTCGTGACCGTACTCCCGATTTTTATATAAATTTCGGGAGTACGATACAGAAATTAAGAGGTTCTATGTACAAGAGAATATTTGATATTGAGAGTAAATTGGATGAAGGGATGTTTCTGTTTGGTGCACGTCAGACAGGAAAATCAACCCTCTTAAAAGAACGGTTCAAAGGTTCTATTTATTACGATTTACTTAATCCAAACATAAGAAAGGCATTTAAGCAGAATCCCAACTCCTTATGGGAGGCTCTTCAAGACAAGCCAGCCGGTACGCTTGTGATAGTGGATGAGATTCAGAAGGTCCCGGAACTGCTTGATGTGGTACATTCCTTAATGGTGGACAGGGGGTTGTTCTTCATCCTAAGCGGTTCAAGTGCAAGAAAACTCAAGCGCTCTGGAGCTAATACACTTGGCGGTCGTGCCATACCCGAAACACTTTATCCTCTTGTATGGCCGGAGGTTACAGATTTTCAGATTGACCGCGCTGTCCAGAATGGTATGATTCCCCGTCATTATATGGTAGAAGATGCTACGAAGCGTCTTTCGGGCTATGTGAAGGTGTATTTGGATGAAGAAATCAGAGAGGAAGGAGAAGTGCGGGAACTCGATGCCTTTGAACGCTTCATGGAAGTGGCCGCTATATCAGATGGCGAGATGCTAAACTATTCCAACATCGCCTCTGACTGCGGTGTGTCTGCCAAAACAGTCAAGTCGTATTTCCAAATCCTTTATGATACGCTTATCGGATACGAAATCCCTGCATTCAGGAAAGAAATCAAACGGAAGATTGTCCAGGCTCCACGATTCTACTATTTTGATGTGGGACTGGCCAACTACCTGATGGGACGACATAACCTGAAACGGGGTACTGATGATTACGGACATGCCTTTGAACACCTTGTAATGCAAGAAATCATAGCATACAAAGGTTACAATGACAAACGTGACGTCATCTCTTATTGGCACACATACGACAAGAAAGAAGTGGATGTTATTATTGGTGACGCGAAAGTGGCTATTGAAATCAAATCAACGGAGCATGTGGAGACCAAACACAAGAAAGGGCTCAAGGCTTTCAAGGAGGAACATCCCGACTGCCGACTGATGCTTGTGTCCCTCGATCCGATTACCCGTAAGTCAGGAGATGAAGAACTGATATACGTTCTTGATTTCCTAAGAATGCTTTGGAATGGTGAGATATTTTAAGAATTCGACTAAGGAATCAGAAATCCACGGTTGAACGAATGTCGGCAGAAGAGGCACCGATCTCGAAACGGATGGGGCCGGTCTCTCGGACGAACACATGGGCTGACTCGTCCCAATGGCTGAGGTCTTGCCGGTCAACCGTCAGCAACACTTCACGAGACGCCCCTGCCGGTATCGCTACCCGCTCGAAGGCACGAAGTTGGCGCACGGGCTGCTCCACCACAGACTCTGGATAACCTGCATAGAGCTGCACCACCTCCTCGCCGTCGCGACTGCCAGTGTTACTTACCGTCACGGCTACCGTCACGCTGCGCTTGTCTTGCTTCTGAATCCGCGCCTCTCCATATTCGAACTGGGTGTAACTGAGTCCGTAGCCAAAGGGATAGAGCACCGGTTTACGGCAGTACATATAGGTTCGCCCGTGACGGATGTCATAGTCCATAATGTCGGGCAGATCGAGAATATCGCTCACCCAGGTCTGTGTGGTGCGTCCTGCAGGATTATACTTGCCGAAGAGCACATCGGCGACGGCGTGCCCCTGTTCCTGGCTGCAATGCGATACGTGGAGGATGGCCGGCAGATGCTCGTTGCTCCAGTTGATGGTATAGGGGAAACTGCTCACCAAGACCAAGACCGTGTTCGGATTGACGGCTTGCATGCGGCGTATCTCGTCCTCGTCAGGCATCTGCAGCGAGTGGCGATCATTGGCCTCGCGTCCGTCGCTGGGCACAGGGCAGAACTTCCAGTCGGTCCGTGTGCCGTAAGGGTGGTTGCCTGTGCATACGATGACCATATCAGCCTCGCGAGCCATCCGCTCTGCCCGTCCCATCTGATTGTCTGGCGCATAGGATATACGGATACCCTGCGCCTCAGCCTCCTCACGCATGGCTTTGAGGATGGTCACCTCGTAGGGCGGCGTACCGCTATACCAGTCGTAGATGATCTTGTCGGCGTAAGGCCCGACGATGGCGATGGTCTTCACCTTCGAGGGATTGATGGGCAGCGTCTGATGCTCGTTCTTCAGCAGCACCACCGACTTGGCCGTCACCTCGCGCACTGTCTGGCGCACCTCTGGACGGTCGTATGGCGGCGTGGCCGTCGAGTCGCGCCCTATCGCATCGTAGGGATTCTGCGTATGACTTCCGTCGAGCATACCTAATTTGAGCGCCACGAAGAGATTGCCACGTATCACCTTGTCGATGTCGGCCTCAGTGATGAGACCCTGCTCGAGGGCGGCCTGCACGTGGGGCAGATAACGGTCGAGGAACTGGCCTGTGCCAGCCTTGATGACACCTGCCGCAGCCTGGGTGAGGTCGGGGTAGTAGTGATGGGCCGTGACAAGCATCTGGAAGGCTCCGCCGTCGGTACAGATGATGCCGTTGTTGCCCCACTCGTCGCGGGCTATCTGCTGCAGACAGGGATGGACACACATCGGGACGCCGTTCCAGCAGTTGTAGGATGCCATGAAGGCGCGGCTGCCACCCTCGGTGATACCTTTATAGAAAGGATAGGAGTAATACTCGCGGAAGAGCCGCTCGTCGTAGTTGCTCGACGTGGAGTCGCGTCCGTCCTCGTTGCTGTTGGCGAGGAAATGCTTCATCAGTGCTGCGGCTTTCCAGTAGCGGGGATGATCGCCCTGAAGACCACGCACCATCGCCACCGAGAGTTGCGCCGTCAGATAGGGATCCTCGCCAAAACTCTCCTCCGTCCGGCCCCATCTGGGGTCACGCGCCAAGTCGGCATTAGGGGCATAGACGACCAGACCCTTGCGACGTGCTTCCGGCCGCCGGATATAGTAGCGGGCCTCATCGGCCTCGATGTCACCCATCCGACGTACGGCCTCACGGTCCCACGTGCAGCCCATACCATAGGCCTGAGGGAAAATGGTGGTGGGCAGGTCATTGGGCACCTCGCGGCCATCTACGGTCTTTCGTCCGTTGTTGGCAGCAGGTCCGCCGAGGGCCAGTCCGTGCAGACCCTCATAGCAGCTGAGTGATGGGATGCCCAGACGAGGCACGCCGAGATTGGTTGACAGCAGCGAGAGTTTCTCGTCGAGCGTCAATTGCCTCAGCAACAAGTCTATACGCTTGTCGTCCTTCAACTTCGTGTTCTGGAAGTCATACTTCTGCGCTGCTGCACCCTGTACCATCAGCACAGCTGCCATCAGCAAGAATAGTCTGGTTTGTTTCATATTCATTTCTGTCTTTTTGGTTGCTGCCCACAAAGTTAGATTCATACTGGATTAGAGCCTTGCGGCTGATCCTGCGGCTCTTGTTGCTCCTGCTGCTGGGGCTGTGGTTGTTGTCCCTGCTGTTGTTGAATGTCCTGCTGCTGGTTGCCCTGCTGCTGACGGTTCTGGTTGAACTGGTTGCCCATCGGCATGTCGTCGAAGTCGCCGTCCATACCCTCGCCTCCGCCTGGCCGTTTGTCGTTGTTCATATTGCCAAAGTTCCAACTGATGGTGGCGAAGATGCGCGAGTCGCGCCAGTTGCGCTGATGGCGAGTGAAGGTCTCGCTGCTGGTGAAGTTTTCCCAGCGGCGACTGCTGAACACGTCGCGCCAGTTGATGCTCAGGTTAATCTTCTTGTTGAAGAACGACTTGCGCAGTCCGAGGTCGAGCGACTGGTTGGCCTTGCGGTAGCCCTGGGTGATGGCGCCGCGCGAGCGCAGGTTGCCTGTAGCCTGCAGCGTGATGTCGTAGGGCAGCATGATGGAGCCGAGTATGCGGGCATCCCATGAGAAACTCTCCTCGGCATCGCCAGTGACGGTCTGACCCATGATGTTATATAAAAAACCGTCCACCTTATAATAATAGCCGTTGAGCGTCGTCGTGAGATCGAGGACACGAAAGAGTTTATCCTTCAGGATCAACTCCAGACCTGCCCGCTGGTTCTTGGCCACGTTCTCGCTGGTCATGTACATGATGCCGTCGGCACCCTGATAGCGGATGCGCTGGATGACGTCGGTCGTCGGACGGTAGTAACTGCTGAGGCTCAGCGTGTGGTTCTCCCAGGTCTTGAGGAAGTTGAGCGAGAACGAGTTGGTGTACTCCGGCGTCAGTTCCGGATTACCAAAGGACACCATTGAGGCGTCGCTTGTATTCTTGAACGAGTTGAGTTGTCCGCCCCAGGGCCGACGCAGGCGGCGCGTGTAGTTCAACTGCAGTTGAGCCGACTCTGTCAGTTGGTAGTTCAGGAAGAGGCTTGGGAACAGTTGGAAGTAGTCTTTCTTGAAAGGCTCGTCGCGCTTCGAAGGATTGTTTTCCTGCTCGTAGGTGTAACTCTCGGTGTTCACCTTCCAGTATTCGCCGCGCAGGCCGCCCATGATGCCAAGTTTGCCGACGGAGGTGGTGACGGTGGTGTAGAGGGCGTGTACGTCCATATCGTAGATGAAGCGGTTATAGTAGGCCTCGTCCTGCTGGAGGTTCATGCCCGCCAGATTGTCGGTCGTCCACTGCTCCAGCGGCGTGTTCTCGTGCGAGAAGCGTCCGTTATAGCCTGCCTCGAGTTTGAACTTCTCCGTGATCTGGTTCTCGTAATCGAGTTTGGCTTCCATCGAGCGGTTCCTTACGTGCATGGGACGGTATTGGTAGAGTTGAGTGTTGAGTGTTGAGAGTTGAGTGTTGAGTGACGTGGGACGGATCTCGTCGCGATAGACATTGTCGTTATCGCTCATCCAGCGGTTGAACGAGAGGTTGGCCTTCAGTTTATGGAAGTCGGTCCAGTTGTGCTCGTAGCCCACTTCGCCGTGATACATGTGCATGTCACCCTCACCGGTGTTACGGCGGAACATCTGCTGGTAGGGCTGCTGTCCGATGATGCCGTAGTCGTAGGTGGTGCGGCTCTCGTTGTCGTTGGTACCCTGCATGGTCATGCCCGAGACGGAGATCTCGTCCTTACGGGTGACGTGCCAAGCCAGTCCCATGCGGGCGAAGAGATTACCGCCCTTGTTATCGCTCTCGCCATCGGAGTTCTGGTACTCGTTGGTCATCAGGTACTCCTGCTCAGCCTTGGTGCCACCACTGCCGGCACGACGGCGATAGCCCAGGTTGGCAAAGGCATCGAGCACGCCGCTGGAGTAGTTGAAGTTGCCGCCAGTGTTCCAGCCGCCGCCACTGTTGCCACCCGCCCGCAGCGAACCGTAGTAGCCAGCCTTGCGGTCGCGCTTCAGGATGATATTGATGATGCCGGCAGAGCCCTCGGGCGAGAACTTGGCCGATAGGTTATCGATCACCTCGATGCGTTCGATGCTCTCTGCGGGTATCTGCTGGAGGATCTCACCACGGTTGTCCGTCGTCAGTCCCGATGCCTTTCCGTTGATCCACACCTCTACGCTGCTGTTGCCCCTCAGGGATATCTCGCCATCTGTGGTCACCTCGATGCTCGGTATCTGCTCCAGCAGATCCGAGGCAGAGCCGCCCGCCGACGCAATCATCTGGTCTACGCTGAAGACCTTGCGGTCCACTTCGAGTTTCATCTGCGAACGTTGTCCCGACACGGTCACCTCCTTCAGCGTCTTCGTGTCCTCTGTGATGTAGAGGGCGTTGAAGTGTGCCTGCCGTCGATCGCTGGTGATGGTGAAGTTACGGGTTTCATCCTTATACCCCATGTAACTCACCACCAACTGATAACTGCCATTGGCAAGCCCACCGATGTTGAACGAGCCGTTCACGTCGGTGATGGCACCCTTGACGAGTTTCTCGCCTTGCATCACACGGATATTCACAAACTGCAGGGCTTCATCGCTCTGTTTGTCTATCACTTTCCCTCTAACCACGCCTTGTGCAACTGCAACGAGGGCACAAGCCATTAAGCCTAATGTTAGTATAAATCGATTCATAACGAATCTTTAGACGCAAAAGCCGCCTGATGGTTTAATCAGACGGCTCTGTTTTTTTATTCATTACAATAGGACTACCTGATTCCCATGCGGGCCTCAACGACGTTCACCACATAGTCGCCCAGTTTCTCGCACTCGTTGATCAGGTCCATGTAGATCGTACCCACGGCGTAGGTGTACTCATGGTTGTTGATGTCGACGATGTTCTGCTGCTTCAACTGGTTGCGGTAGTTGTTGATCTCATGCTCGATGTTGAACGAGCGGTTCACGTCGAAGGCCTCCTTGCGTCCGCCCATCAGCCGGTTCATCTCCGTCAGCGAGTTGTCGGTCAGCTCCATCATCTGGTGGATGTGCTCATACTGCTTCTCGATGAAGTGATCCTCCTTGCCATTATACTTTCGGGAGATGGTGCGGGCCATATTATAGCAGGCATCGCCGATTGACTCCAGTTCTGATATCTCACGCAGCATGGCACGGATCTTGGCCTTCGTCTCGTCGGCCAGATGGCCGTCACTGACCTGATCCAGATACTTGGCAATCTCCAGTTCCATGTTGTCGGAGATGCCTTCGTACTTCTCAATGCGGGTATAGAGCTTATTGAAGTCGCCCGTCTTGGCCTCCTTGCTATTGGCAGCACTTGACGATAGCGTCAGCAGCTCACGTACCATATTAAACATACGCTGCATACGGTCGGAGAACGACTGTATCTCCTTCTGCGCCTCAAGCACCGAGAGTTCCGGGGTCTTCATGAAGCCAGCCGTAATAAAGTGCAGGCGGAAGTCCTCTTCCTCGTCCACCTTCTTTGGCTTGATGACCCAGCAGACGAAACGCTCTATCTGGGGGATAAACCATATCAGTATCATCGTGTTGGCCACGTTAAAGGTGGTATGGAAGGCGGCGAGCACGAAGGTCAGCTTGGCAGCATTGGCCAGGAATGTAGCAGAATCGACGCTCTCTTTGGTCATTGTGACGTCATAGCCTACCCAGCCGCACACCATGTCGATGAAGGGACGGAACACGAACAGGATCCAGATGACGCCAAACACATTGAAGAACATGTGGGCCAGGGCGGCACGGCGAGCCTGTGTGTTGGCCGACATCGCAGCCAGATTAGAGGTGATGGTGGTGCCGATATTCTCACCCATCACCAAGGCGATACCCTGATAGATGGGCAGTGCGCCGCTGGAGCAGAGAATCATCGTAATGGCCATCACCGCTGCCGACGACTGTACGCAGAACGTCAGCACGCCACCGAGAAAGAGAAAGATAAGCGTTGTCAGGAATGAATCCGGATCAAACGAGGCAAAGAAACTGAGTACCGCCTCATTATGTCCCAAGTCCATCTCCGCACCAGTCAGTCGTAGCGTGGTCAGTCCCAAGAGCAGCAGGCCCAGTCCGAAGAGGAAGTCACCGATGTAACGGTACTGCTTCATATAGATGAGGATGATGCCCAGGAAGAAGCCGACATACGACACGATGCTGATATCGAATGACATACCTGCCGACATGATCCATGCCGTCAGCGTCGTTCCGATATTGGCACCCATGATGACCGAGATGGCCTGTGCCAGCGTCAGCAGTCCGGCATTAACAAATGAAACGGTCATTACCGTGGTGGCTGTAGATGACTGTACCGACGCTGTCACCAGCGTACCTGTCAGCATACCTGTGAAACGATTGGTGGTCATTGCACCCAGGACGTGTCGCAACTGCGGACCCGCCATCTTCTGCAGGGCATCGCTCATCGACTTCATACCGAACATCAAAAGGGCGAGCGAGCCAAGAAGTTTGAATAGAACCAGCATAAGTTTTTATTTACGTTTTACTAATTTTCGATTCACGCTTTTATCTTTCGGTGCAAAAATAATAAAAAAAAACTAATTATCGGCATATTTTGCCATTTTCTGCACAATTATTTGTAATTTTGACCCAAATAAGACAATAACTATCCCTTAAAATGATGGAACAGACTATCAATATCCACGTCCGCAATAACGACAAGACCATCGCCGTCCCTATGGGTGCCACGATGGAAGAAGTGTACCAACTGTCAGGCATTGAGATGAAGCACGGCCCCTTCTCTGCCCACGTCAATAACAAGGTGGAGGGGATGCACTTCCGTGCCTACAAGCAGAAGGAGGTGGAATTCCTCGACATCACCTCGCCGAGCGGTAGCCGCGCCTACACCCGGAGCCTCTTCTTCGTGCTCTGCAAAGCGGCCCACGAACTCTTCAAGCCCTGCAAGGTGAGCATCGATATCCCCGTGAGCAACGGCTACTACGTGAACCTCAACATCGGACGGCCCGTGACGCTCGAGGATGCCGGCGCCATCCGTCGCCGGATGCAGGAGATCATCGACGCCGCCCTGCCCATCCACCGCCACGAGACCACCACCGAGGAGGCCATCCGCATGTTCGGCGACCTGCACAACCGCTCGAAGGTAAAACTGCTCCAGTCGACGGGACGGCTCTACACCACCTATTACGACATAGACGGCTACGTGGACTATTACTATGGCTCGCTGCTGACGAACACCTCGCAACTCTACCTCTTCGGCGTGGAGAAATACTACGACGGCCTGCTGCTGCGCATCCCCTCACGGGAACACCCCGACGAACTGGGCGAGATGACCCATCAGGACAAGATGTTCGGCATCTTCAAGGAGCACCACCAGTGGCAGGACATCCTCGGGCTGCGCACCGTGGGCGACCTGAACGATGTCATCCAGCAGGGGCACTCCTCCACGCTCATCCAGATCAGCGAAGCCCTGCAGGAGAAGAAGATTGCACGGATAGCCGACGAAATAGCCAACCGCAAGGGCATCAAACTCGTGCTGATCGCCGGCCCCTCGTCGTCAGGCAAGACCACGACCTGCAAGCGGCTTTCCGTACAACTCGCCGTCAACGGCATCAAGCCCATCAACATCTCGCTCGACGACTACTTCGTGGATCGTAACAAGACGCCCCGCGACGAAAAGGGCGACTACGACTTCGAGCACCTACACGCCCTGAACCTGCCGCTGTTCAACGAACAACTCGCCGCCCTCTTCCGCGGCGAGGAGGTGGAACTGCCCCGCTACGACTTCCCCACGGGCACCAGTCGGATGAGCGGCAAGAAACTGCATCTCGGCGAGAACGAGATTTTGGTAGTGGAGGGCATCCACGCCCTGAACCCCGAACTGACCTCGCAGATTCCCAACGAGCAGATATTCCGCGTCTATGCGTCGGCCCTGACCACCATCCTGCTCGACAACCACAACTACATCCCCACTACTGACAACCGACTGCTGCGCCGCATCATCCGCGACCATAAGTACCGGGCCGTCACGGCTCAGGAGACGATCCGCCGTTGGCCGAGCGTCCGGGCGGGAGAGAACAAGTGGATCTTCCCCTATCAGGAGAATGCCGACGCGATGTTCAACTCAGCGATGCTCTTCGAACTGGCCGTCATCAAGAGCCAGGCCGAGCCGCTGCTGGAGCAGGTGCCCGAGAACTGCGAGGAGCACGCCGAGGCCTATCGCCTGCTGAAGTTCCTCCGCTACATCAAGCCCATCCCCGACACGCAGATCCCGCCCACCTCGCTTCTCCGCGAGTTCCTCGGCGGCTCGTCGTTCGAGTATTAGCGATTCGAACGACGAACGACGACCTTATGGACACCCTTATTAGTACGCTGGATGGTCAGCCCCAGATGTCCCTGGCCGACACGCTGACCATTGAGAGAATAACTATCGATAATGGTGGCAGCATCTGTCCGAACGCCGTTGATGTTTGTTTCAATGTTGAAGAACTCCTTCCACCCCTCTGCTGCCTTATAGGCATCTATGGTTCCTACAGGAACGGTAAGTTTACATGCATTCTTGTCTATATCGGCAAAAGCGCTCGACTCGCATATAGGTGGAACGATAGCCAGAGTAGTAATGCTTGCTATTTTGTCACAATAGGCAAATTCCCTGGTATTCAGTGATTTCACATTTTGGCCAACTGTTACTTTAATGAGCGTAGTATTGCTGCGGAAGAGACCGTAGGCATCAGATACTATCGTTCTGCCGAGGTAAGCCTCTTCAAGCGGCTGCCGTTTGAACATACCCTCGCCCCCATACGCCATGCCATAGCCCATCTGCAAGTCACTAGTGCCGTCTGAGATGGTTACTTTTTTCAGGCTTTCCAACTGCTGAATGTTTTAAGTACTGATAATCAACAACTTGCACTCAAAACGGTAGAAAAGTGCTCTTGGAACTTATCTGCGAAGTCTAAGAGACAAAAAATTAACGTTTTTAACCTTCGTTACAGGTGCGCGATTTCAACCGGCAACTAAAATTCACTATTGGCTTAAAGAATAAATCTTGATGACATTATAAATCCCCTCACTCTGCGACGTAGCGGGACCTTCCTTACCACAATTCTTTTTACCTTCTGCATGTACTCTTTCTATTCGTAAACAAGTGTCACGACTCATGTTTATGTCGCGTTATCTTAGCCATGCGGAGGCTGTTCTCCGCATGGCGCTGGCGTTCTATCTGCTGAATGATGATACACCCATGACTTCTTTGTCGATGGTCTTGTCTGTTTCATACGTCTATTTGTTATCAGTCTTTTTTTTGCCTTTTTCCTTTGCTTCCTTCAGCCGTTGGTAGTTTTGGCCGGCCTCTTCAAGCAGGGCATTCTGGATGCTGTCGGCGGCTGATGCCTGCGACATGGCTTGGCGCTTCTGACGATAGGTGGCAAGGTCGGCATCGCTCACGTCCATCATCTGCTGGCACTGGGCGAACTTCTCCTTCATCTCGCTGATCAGTAGGCCGCTCATGTAGATGTAGTCGCTCGAATAGGCAATGTTCATCACCTGCTCGTACTGCTTGAAGCCCACAGCGCGCTCAAATTCGGCCATGTACTTGTCGCAGATGTCCTGCTTGTATTGCCGCCGCAGCCGGTAGATGTCCGACACGTTCTCAGCGAAGAGCACGTTGCCGAGGATGTTGATGGTTTCGATGTTCGTCGAGAAGATGCGCTCCACCGTCTCGGTATAGTTGATGTAGGGTGCAAATTTAACGAAGAGGAAGGGATTCTCATCGAGCAGCACGGGGTTCTCAGCCACCGCTACTTGCTGCGCGAAGCCCTCGCGGAGTAGCGAGTCGCAATTTTCAGCCTGTTCGATGCTACCTGCCAGGTCGTAGAGAATCATCAACACCATCTCGCACTTGGCCTCTTCTTTCTTCTTGCCGTCGAGCCATGCGGCGGTGCCGAAGGTGAGCACGATGGAGATAGTGGTTGCCACTAATGACAGCAGGAACTGCTTCATCGTGCTGCCCATTTTCAGATTCTTCGGGGTATGTACTTTCACATTCATAACTTGTTTGTTTCATTGTCACTTATCATTTCTTTTATTTTGACTCCATCTGTCAATAGCGTAACCGACGCTAAGTATGGCTGCACAACAGATACCTAATACAGCCTCGATAATCGACTTGACAAACCATTCCGGATAATTTGCCGTCTGTATTTTATTCATGTCGGTGACTATAAACACAATCATCAGCATCACGATTCCCGCCACTACAACGCAAATCATTATGCGCCAAAGCGTACCCCATAGACCATATCCGAACAGTTGGTAGTAGGCAATGTAGAAATATAGCGGTATCAATACGAGTATGGGAAGGAAACATTCGGCAAGGGTGACAAGGATGAGAGCCGACGTGCTGAGGAACACCTGGATGAAGAATCCCTGTGGCAACGAGTGGGCCGTGCAGCGTGGCGAATGGTGAAACAGCACCCATGTAGGCAGAATCAACGTGGAATAGATGATGAGGAAGCCCCATCCCTGATTTCTTTCAGCCCAGTTGAAAAAGGCAATCACGGCATCCATCCTTTCTACTGGCTGGACTTCCTCGGAACCGTCACCCAGTAGGTTGGCAATGAGTGTACACACGATGGCTACGATGAGCAGCATCTTCACTGGCGGGAAACTCACCTGCCGCTTACCACTGATATAGTCGCGTACTAAATAGCCGGGCCTCCAGAGTAGTTGCCACAGTGTGTAGGTCATGGAGCGTGTGCCCACGCCCCATATCTCCATCACGTTCTCTCTGACGCTCGACCAGTTCACCGCGCCCATCGACGCCTTCTGCCCGCACTGCGGGCAGAAGTTGCCGATGTACTCGCAGTTGCAGTTGTGGCAGCAGTGGGTCTGCTCCTCGTTCATGGCATAGCGGAACGGATTCTCCTGCCATGCCCTGAAACGCCGATATTTCATTCTCATTTCTCGCCGCCGCACAGGGTGTTTAAGCATGAATAGCACTTTTCGCCACCATCTTGATATTAGAGTTTGAACTTGTAGCCGACGGCGAAGACCGCCTGGATGTTGCTGTAGTCCTTGCCATTGGCTGTGGCGTGCTTGTTCACGTTGGTCAGGCCGATGTTGTAGCGCAGGTCGAGGACGATGGGCACCTTGAACTCGTAGCTCAGTCCGATGGGCAGGCTGACGTCGAACTTGTTGAAGTCGTCCTTGATGCTGTTCTCGGCGGTCAGCGTGTAGTCCACGCCGCCAGTGCTGTACTCGGTGCGCGAGTAGTCGTCGGCACTGGTGAGGAAGCCGAACTGCAGGCCGGTCTTCAGGGCGAGGCCTTTCAGCACATACCAGTTGATGGTGACGGGCACGTTGATGTAGCCGGTCTTCCATGCCGTCTCCTTCACTTCCATCTTCACGCCTCCTGCACCGGTGTAGTCGTACTCCTCCCAGCCCGTGCCGGCCTGTGAGTAGTTGATGCCGGCGGCGAGGCCGAGGCGGCGGCTGAGGTAGTACTCAGCGTCGATGCCGATGAACGAGCCGCCGGTGGCCGTGGACTCCACGGTCTTGCTGCCAGCCTGCATGTCGGGGGCGTTGACAAACATCGAGCCTGTGCCGCCGATGCGGGGCTGCAGCGTGAACGTACCTTTGTCGAAGCGTGCCTGTGCGCTGGCACTCGCGGCAGTCATCATGGCGGCTGCGGCCATCAGAAGAATCTTTTTCATTTGCCAAATTGTTGTTATTTATGTAGTTACTATCTATTCAGAACTTATAGCGCAGACCTGCACAAAGCAGACCTTTCTCACCAAGACCCGCCTCGATGAATCCGCGGAAGGCTTCGCCGCCGAACTCAGCACCCAGAGCTGTGACTTGGAACATAAATGCAGCCAGCGTCTCGTCCTTGGCGTCAGGATCGGAAGCCTTGACGTCATCATTAGCAGACAACGAAAGGAACATAATGCCGGCTGACAGGCCAGAATACATACCGAAGTGTTTCTTGCGCAGCCAGTTGAACTTCACAGACGGCATTACAGTGATAAAACTCTCGCTCAAATCCTTTTTATGAGTTTTATCGTCTATTGCCTTACATTTTGCATACTCAGCCACGGCACCCAGGCCAACGACGGGCGTGAGGTGGTAATAGTACTCCACGCCGACAGGACCCCACCAGGAACTCTGGTCGCCAGCTGCGGCAGCAAATGCACTTGTGTAGGTGGAGAGGATGTCGGAGGCCGACCCCAAACCATAGAAAACACCTACTTCGTGCTTCAAGTCATCCTGTGCATTCACATTCATTGTAACCATCATGGCGGTTACGACCATCAATAGAATCTTTTTCATATTGTACTATTTGTTTTAAAAAAGTATTGAACTATACAGTAACCTTTAATGCCTCGAACTTTACCAAATCCTGACACGCTCGGCGGGAGTGAGATACCACTGTCCATCGGTGACGCGGAACAGGTCGTACCACTCGTCCATCAGGCGGGTGATGCCGATGATGCGGTTGTGGTTGGCCGAGTGCTCGTCGTCCTCCAGTTGATCTTGCAGAGCATCTGCTGACGCATCCTCCTGCCAAAACAGGACATAGTGCAGGAAGAACTCGCGCAGTTGGTGGTTGGTGGCTTCGGTGTTGAGACCATCGGTTGACAGCTTCTGCTTGTAGAGTTCGAAGGCCAGTCGTACGCCGCCCATGTCGGCCATGTTCTCGGCCAGGGTCATCTTGCCGTCGGCATGCACGCCGTCGTACTGCCACAACTGGTCGTAGAGCGTCACCATCTGCTGCTGGCGCTGCTCAAACTCCGTGCGGTCGGCTGGTGTCCACCAGTCGATGATGGACCCTTCTGCATCGTAGTTGGAACCATTAGCATCGAAGCCGTGGCACATCTCGTGGCCGAAGACCATAGCCGTGGCGTAGCGCATAGGCTCGTTGTCCTTGGGGAAGATACCGTCGGAGAGGAACGCAGGTAGAATGAACAATTGGTTGAGGAACGGTGCATACACCGCGTTGTACGTGCCGAGTGTCATGAACTGCATGGCGAAGTCCCAGCCGTGGTTGGCGACGGGCTTTCCCACCAGTGCCATCATCTGTCGCTGGCGTTGCTGGCGCAGTTGCTGCACATTCTCGAGGAGATTCTCGCCAATGAGTTCGAACGAGGCACCAGGCTGCTCGTCGGGCACACCGATGTTAAACTTCATGGCGGCCAACTTCTCCCGGGCGGCCCCCTTGGTGGCATCGCTCATCCAGTCGTTGGCGGCAATACGGCCGTCCATCAGGGTACGCATCTGCTCCATCAGGGTACGGCAGCCTTCAATATCGATGTTGTCTTTCATCACCATATAGTCAACACGGCTAATCAGTTCGGGGGCCTTCGTGCTGAGCAGGGTGTAGAGGCTCTCCTTGACGCCATTGCCAAGATTCATATAGCCACTACCCATGCCAAAGATGTCGCCGTATTCGCTCCAGTCGATGGGCATTAGGTCATAGTATTGCGATGCGATGTAAAAGACCAGATAACTGGCCAGCGTCTCTACATCTTCCTCCAAGAGAAGCGTAAAAATGGGCTCCAGTTGCTCATCAACCACGCTATAGTCGTCCGTCACGCCGAGAGCCTGGCAGATGTCTTCAACGGTCAACCCGTCTGCAGCGCGCCTCCTGGCACGGAACTGTGAGGCTCTCTGATCGCGCTTGGGCGTGGCTATCTGGCGGAGTCGCAGGTCATCGGCATATTGATCATTGTGTGCCATGCCTACCGTCTCTTCTATCTCAAGGATCTTTTGAGCCAGGACGTCCAGGTCTTCATCGTCTTCCTCCGGATCATCGGAAAAACTACTGACCATGCTGAGTATCTCCTTGATGGCCTCTACGGGGTCATCGCCACTCTGCAATGCTCCCACCACCTTTGCACTGTTCTCACCTGAGGTCAATACACGCACGAAGACACCATCGTCGGTGTTGATAGTGCGCCTCACAAGGGGCGAATAGCCGCTATCCACCATCTTGGCCAGCAACTCTATCAGCTGTTTGCGGCTGGGCGGTGTATCGCTGTCGCCAGCAATGTCCAAATCGAACATAATGGAGAAGAGTTGGTTCATATAATCCTCTGTGCCCAGGTTGTCAGCCTCGTCTAACAGCTTCTGCACCAGAGGGTCGCTACTCTCCATGAAAGCATACGAGAGGAGAGAACTATGCGTGTTGATGAGATTACCCTGCAGACCTGCGTCCTCCTCGTCGTGGCTTTTGAGCCACGTGCCAAGAGCGAACTGCCAGAACGAGTCGCCGGGCTTCACCGTGCGGTCCATCAGGTCATCGTTTTCATATTTCTCCTGTGTCACAGGGTCCACTGAAGGTTCGGTAGGTGTAACGGGATTATCGATGACATCGGTACATCCGCTGAACAGTATTGCGGCGCTGAAGGTCAGGATGGCGCCCATCATCCATAATTTTGTTTTTTTCATCTTGAATACTTTATTTTCGTTAAATATAACTGGCTATTCAGGGAAATAGTCGCTCATCGTCTCGGTATAGACCGAGCCGTAGAAGAGCTGGTTGTAGAGCATGACGTGCGAGCCGGTGGTGGTTCGAGCCAGGTCCTTGTACAGGTCGTAGATGGTGACGGCGGGGTTCTGGTCGATGTCGCGCCGGAAGGTTCGGGCGAAGGCGTTGCTCAGGTACACGCCCAACTGCTTGTCGTGCACGTCGGCCTTCGACGTCTCGTTGGGGTTGGCGGCGGTGAACACCAGCACATCGGGCGTGCGCGTGAGGGACTCGCCCCACTGTCCGCTGTAACAGGTCTCGATGGCCAGCATCATGCGGCGGTAGCGCTGGGCATGGGCCATCTCGTCGACGATGCGGCGTATGCGGTCGGTGCCGAAATAGGTAGAGGCGTTCTCGTTGCCCCAGAGCGGACCTTCGCGCGAGCCGCCGTGCCCGCTCCAGAAGAAGAACACGTTGCTCGTGGCCGTAGAGCGGACCACATGCGGCAGACGGGCAGACGCGCGACCCATGAGAATGTCGCCGATGTCGTCGGGCTGCAGGTCGCTGAAGTGGTAGTCCACCACGGCGTTCTTGCGCACATCGTCGTTCAGGAAGTTGTCGTCAGCAGCATCGCCACGCTCCACGAATATCTGGCCTGCGAAGTCCTTGTTGTCGGTGCTATTGGCCAGGTTGTCCTCCACGATGAGGATGATGTGGTCGTCATCGTAGCCGTGGTGGCGCAGCAGCTGGTACATGGCGAAGGCGTCGGCCTGGTGGCGGTAGTTGCTCCAGGTGGTCGAGGGACTGATGACGACGGCCCAGTGGTCGGTGACATTGGGCAGGTCAGCCTCGTAGGTCACGTCGTCCATCATCTGCTGCCACCGCTTCTGCTGTTGCCAGAGCGAGGTGGTGGATGCCTCGGAATTGGTGCCAACGGTGCTGAGGTAGATGACGGGCTGCATGTCGACACTCATCACATGACCGTCGTCGTCATACACATTGCCCAACTGCCACACCAAGTAGGTGGTATTCAGAATCTTTGTGCGCGTGTCTTGGTCGAAGAGCAGACTGCCCGTAGCTCCGCTGATGTCGATGTTGCGCCCTGCCGACAGTTCGCTGAAGGCGGTAGCCAGGCTGGCATCGTTCCACTGTGTGATGACACCGCCCTCGTTGCTTACCACCGACCGCATGTAGTCGGTCAGCCCCACGGTATAAGGCTTTTCTTTGTATACCACCTGCTGACCGTCGACGAGACACACGTTGGGACTGGCCTGCTGCAAGGCGGCTCCCATGGCGATGATGCAGAGGGCATCATACACCTGTGCCTCGCCATTCATGGAGTATTGGTCATGGAAGGCAGTGGCATACTGCGGGAAACCGTAGGCCGGTGCGCCAACAGGGCTGATGCCCAGCCCGAAGTCTACATTGGCGGGCCATGCGGCCAGCACACTGTTGTCGCTCGACGTGTCGGCGAAGATGGGTAGCAAGTGGGGTGCTTCGGGGTCGGATGCTGTCTTGGTGTTGTAGGCCGTCAGGGCTTGGCCCACGCTAAGGTAGTCGCTGCCGTCACCCAAGGCCACGCACACCAACATGCGCAGACCCGTGGCTTGAGCGGCCGCTGCATCGAGGAAGGAACTCAGGTCATCACCGCGCCGGTAGGCCGTGATGGCCTCCACGTCGGTGTTCACTTCCTGCTCTGCGGCATAGAAGGCAAACCAGTCGAGGAAGGAGCGGCCGTAGGTGTCGTCGCTGTAGATGAGGGCCACGTCGCTGGCACCGATGGCCTTTGCCGCCGAAATCATCATCTCACACTGCGTGATGTCGCTCTCTGTGAGGAACCATGCGTAGGTGCTCTTGGCGTAGATGCGCTGCAATTCAGAACTGCTGCATGTAGGCAGCACCACGGGCAGGCGCGTCTCTTTCACCCATTTCAGAATGTCCTGTGCGTTGCTGGAGTGGTAGGGGCCTATGATGGCGTGGCAGGTGTCTGCTCCGGTCAGGCTGGTGAGCCGCAGGCCCAGGGCGCTGAGGTCCTCGGCATCCTCGTCATGATAGCGCAGGTTCAACTTCACCTGCCGTCCCAGCTTCTGCTGTGCCTTGGCTATGTTAGTCTGCGCCAGATCAATGGCATTCTGCCATTGCGTCTGGATGTTGGTAGGCAGTATCACGTCAACATTCAGGGTGATGATATCAACCTCCTTTGGAGGAGCCGTATTGTTGTCATCGTCGTCACTACAGGCCGTGAAGGTTGCGGCAAGGCCGCAACATAGCCAACAGGACAGTAGGAAATATATGCATCTTCTCGTATTCATCGTCTTCAGTTTTCAATAATCAATCATATCAGGTATATTGTCTACACATTGCTCCCCGTAGATGAGCGTCATGCGTGGCAGGGTGCCAGACTCTTGCTTCATCCAGTCGTAGCCCCAGCCAAAGAAGGCACTGCGGAAGTCGCGTTTCACATAGTAACGATTATGGGTGGCCAACTCTCTGGCATCAATCATCAACGTCTCGAAGAGGTCGTCGCCCTCATGGCCCAGCAGATAGTAGTCCCATCCGGCGTTATATTTGCCGAAGTCCACAATGCAGAAAGCACTGCACGACTGTTGGTAGTTCTGCATGAAAGCCTGTGCCAGGCTGTAGGCCGTCTCTTGCATCTGCGTCATAGCGTCGAGGGTGAAGACAGCACCCATCTGGTTGAGAGCCCCAATGGGTGAACGCGACGAGGTGCCCAACTCCTCGGCCAGTACCTCACTGATGCTGTCACGGCAGGCCCAGGTGCTTTCGTCGTAGCGGCGGAAGATGGGCAGGAAGTCGCGGTTCCACTCCTTGCCGTCGGTCTGTGCCTGTGCGATGGCGCGGTCCATGTAGCGGCAGAACCTGCGTATGCTCTCCGTAAGCGAGATGTTCAGGCCGTGTACGCGCTCGCCCAGGCCGTAGTCGGCGGCGGCCTTTGCCACGTCGGCCTCATACACCTTCAGCAGCAGCACCTCGTCGGTGGGGCGCAGGTCGTCCTTGATGACACCGAGCAGAGGAATCATCGTAGGGTCGCTGATGACCAGCAGCCGACGGCTGTAGTCGCCGTCGTGGAAGGGGTTGGCCTTCTGCCCGGCCCACTGTGTCACGGCATTGCGCGTGTCCTCGGCATCGTAGCGCGAGATGAAATCCACGTCCACAGCGTCCTTGTCCTTTTCCTCTCTTTCGTCGTCCATGCGCTTCAGCTGGTTCAGACCCTCCAAGACATCGTCGGCATAGCCCCCGTCGCCCAGCTCGCCCGGCGCAAAGACCACCATCACCTGTAGCGGTGCTCCCGTTTCCTGAGCGGGCTGTGGCGGGTCGTCACCGTCACTGCTGCACCCCGAAATGATTGTTGCCGCGAGGAGCAGCATCATTGAGATTACTTTCTTATTCATACTTGAGTTCATTTTTATGATATATATACGTATATTTGTCATCTCTTTTGTAGTAGGTTAGATCGCCATCTGTCGTAGTGGTGGGGCTGAAACCTACGATGTCCAGCAGGCCGTCAGGGGCCCAGAGACCGAAGGTGTCACCCCTCTTCACCACGTCGTAAGCCGCGCTACTGTAGGAGCCGTCGGGCTGCACGCCGCCGCTCAGTGCGATGCAGGGCAGGACGTATGACGCGGCGTAGGTGATGCCCTCCATCGGGGTCACGCCGACGGTACCGGCTGTGATGTAGAAGCGACCGTCAGCGGATTGGCCGTCCTTGGGCGTGAGCGTTACCTGACCGTTCAGCCAGCGTACCTTCCACAGCGTACCGTCATCAGCCACACCGAGGCCGCAGGACAGTTTTACTTTTCCTTCATAGACGGGATAACACACCCACAGGTCGCGTCCATTAATTATTTCGTGGCAGACGGTGGCCACATAGCGTCCGCCGCTCACGATGCAGACCGTCATCGGCTGGTCATTGCTGTCCGTGCGATGATGAGTAGCCCAGGCTGTGGTGGACTGGCGATACTGGCAGGCGGCCTGTGCATGGCGAATGGGGAAGGCGGCATCGAAGAAGTTCCAGTCGCCGAGCAGTTCCTGTTGCAGGGCGACATCTTGCAGCACGGCGGCTTTTATACGCAGGGCCTGCCGGTGGTCCACCACATCGGCCACCTGCCAGATAGGGATGACCTGCATGTCAACCAACTCCACGTTGGAGCGCACGGCATCGGCAGCGTCATAGACGAGCGAGGTGCGCCACTGTGAGATGCCGTCGGTGGAGTAGGTGCGCGTGCCGTCGGCGGCATACTCGCCAAGCAGACCCGTCAGCGTGCTCTGATCGCCTCCGGCGGCACTGATGTTCAGGCGGGCGTGCTCCAGCCATTGGTACTCATCGCTGCCGGTGCGGTTCTCGTTCTTCTGGCGCACGACATTCAGAAATTCCTCGGTGGTCCAGGCCTCTGTGCGTGCCTTGTCGTTGTAGCGCCACAGGTGGTTCATTATGTCCACCTTCAATGTGCCGCCCAACGAGGCACTCACAATGACGTGGGTGCCGTAGACGTTGAGGAACGAGTCCACGGCGGCGATATTGCTCTCGTCGGTTTGCTTCAGGTGGGCGATGGCGTCGCGGAAACTCTGCGTCAGGATGGCGTTGTCCTTGGGATAGAGGTCGAGCAGCGAGGCATAGTCGAAGAAGCCGTGTACCAGTGTGATCTTATCGTTGATGGTATAATAGAAAGTCTCCTGCACACCGTCCTCGATGAAGTTCTGCCGCTTGCGCTTCTCGCTGTTGTAGAGTCCAAGGTCCATCTCCTCGGTGGTCTCCATCGACACATTGGCCACATAGTCGTGCAGGGAGTATTCGAACTTTGTCTGTGTAGTGGCCTCACGAGCCAGCGTAGTGTGGAGCACCTGCTCGCTAAGCCTCTCTACATGGCGGCGGTCGAACACCTGGCAGCGTATGTCGCTCCATTCACAGTAGGAGCCGCGCACAGCGTCGTATGAGTAGCCCAGCCCGTAGTTGCGCAGAAACTGCGTGCGCGTCTCCACGTCCTCAGCGCGGGTCCAAACAAAGGAAACCTCATCCATCATCTCACCGTAGGGGAGGCTATCGTCCAGCACGTCGTTGCTACAGCTGATGACTGCCATACACATTATTATATATATAAGCGCCTTCTTCATTTTATATGTCAACTAACGCGAAGCCACTGGGCACACGGTCGGTGAAGTGAACGCAGCAGACGGTGTAGAGATATTTCGAGACGAGCATCGCCTCCAGTGTGCTGATTTGCGTGTTCTTGAACTGGTAGAGCCGCTCCGTGGCGCCACGGTCCCAAGGGTTACGGGCATCAATCTGCACATAGTGGAAACGGCGGTACCAGCCCTGGAACAGCCCCACGTAGTTGCCCTCTGTGCCGTCACGACAGATGATGACGGGCGTATCGTATCCTGTCCAGTGGCTGTAGCCTGTGTGTGTGCTGCCGAAGCCCTCGTCGGTGCCTCCCACCGTGTACATCTTGTCGGGATTCCAGAGATAGCCCAGCGTCATGGGCAGTGGGAACACCTTGCCGGGATATTGTTTCACGATGCGCTGCTTCTGCGTGGCGTAGCCCTCGTCGGCACAGAGGATGAGAAAGTCGACAATGTCCTGCGTGGTTCCCACATGCTCCGGGTGCCAGATGCCTTTGACACCGTCACCGATGGGGTCGGTGGTGTTGCTGCCGCGCCCGTTCTCCATGCATACCAGCGCGCCGTCGCTGTTGTAGCCCTGGCTCTCACGTACGCAGATGTAGTACTTGCCGCCCGCCACATAGACATCGCCCCAGGCGCAGGGCGACTCGAAGCCGGCGTTGTCGCCCCACTGCGCCTGTGTCTTGTAGCTGATGCGGCGCAGCTCGGGTATGCAGTCGATGCGCACGTCGGCGTAGGCCACACAGTTGCCGTCGCCCTCGCGGTGGAAGGTCAGTGTGCCCAGGCTCTGCCGCTTGCCCGTGCTGTGGCAGTCGAGAGCTGTCAGGTCGAGCGCACAGCCGTCGGCGGTCTCGGTGATGAGCGAGGCACCTGCACCGGCGAGGGTACGGAAATAGCCCTCGGCACTCTTGGCGTTCCTCACCAGTATGCTGCGCTCCAGCGGGTTGGTGGCGTCGCGCACGGAGCCATACTGCGGAGTGTAGGTATGCCCCTCGAAATCGATGTCTGCCGTGTCGCTGAAGGTCTGGCCGGTGAGCGTGGTCAGGACCGATGCCACGGCCTCGCGCTGGGCCAGGCGTTGCTCGTCGGTTCCGGCGGCAGAACCGCCGGACACCGTATCATCATCGCTACAGGCTGCGAGGGTTGCGGCAAGGCCGCAACACAGTAGGCAGGCGAACAGGATTTTCGTTATGCTTTTTGTATCCGTCATCTTCAATTTTCAATTTTCAATCTTCAATTTAGTGTGGGGTACTCGTACATCCATCCGCGGACAGGGCGAATAGGGAAGTAGTCGCTGTGCCACTCGCCGACGGCCTCTTGCAGGGTGAAGCGGTAGTCTGGGTCGAGCATCAGCAGCAGGGCCTGACTGGCATTGTCGGCGGCATCTGTGCCAGAGGCACGAGTGGCGAAGATGTTCAGCCTGCCACGGTAGCGCACGGCCATCTGACCGTCGCCGAAACTGCCGCCCGTGAGGAAGTCGTGGATGCCGTAGTAGCCGTTGAACGCTGCATCATAGCCACTCACCTCGCCACGGTAGAGGGCCTTAGGGTTGAAGCCCAGGTAGGCGTAGAGCTGTCGCACATCATCGGGCAGCGGTACATACCATTTCGTGTTCGGACCGCCGTCGTAGTAGGTGTTGGGCTGGTAGCCCCACCAGGTCTCGTTGTCTTTCTGCTGGTAGTAACCGATGTCGTAGTAGTAGCGGCCGTAAAGCACGCCGTCCACGAGGTGCTCGTTGGTGCGGGCGCGGCGGTTGTTGGGATTATCGGTGAAGCCCATGCTATGGTCGATGTCACGACGGGTCCAGAACTTGGAGCCGACCTTGACGATGGGGTGTCGGTGGGTGGTGCTGAAAATGTACTGGAAGGTATCGTCCTCGACGGTGCGGCTTTTTCCCGTCAGGCCGCTGACGTTTGTGGGACTATTGAGCAGCAGGTTGCCGTTGACGTACCAGAAGCGGGTGATGCGCTGGCCCGGCTCGTAGTCCATGATGGGGTTGACATAGCAGTCGCTGCCCGAGAAGCCTACGTAGGCCGGCTGGTGGATGCCGTCGCCCAAGAAGAGACCCTGGTTCATGCGGATGTGTTGCTTGTAAATGGGGTAGGCAATGACGACGCGCTCGTCGGTGCGGATCTTTGGCACATACTCTGAGCACACCTCCATGACGGGCTCGCCATTCATGTAGAGGAGGCGGCAGAGGGAGGCCGGGCTAGAGAACCCAAAGAGGTCGGGCTGTGTGGCATCTATCTCGTAGATGTCGGTGCCGGTGAAACTGGCGGGCAGCGAGCTGTCGCTGCGCTGGGCCATGCGGAAGGTTGCGTCCATGAAGTCCTGGCGCAGGTCGTCGGGCACGAGGTCCCAGAGGGGCATCAGCTCGAAGTGGATGACCTCCAGGTTGTCGTCGCGCTCAGGGTACTGGGTGTAGTTGATAGTGGCGAGCCAGTCGGTGATGTGCGAGGGACTGACCTGCCCGGTGGTGGAGAGGCCGTTGATGTCGGCCTCAAGGCGCTGGCGGGTGGCAGTGCTGCCGCCCCTGACGGTGATAGCCCCCTGCCGCGACTTGCTCGACGACGTGGTCTGCAGCTTCGCCGTGCGGTCGCTGTCGGCGATGCGCCCCAGGGTGTAGTCTATCTCCTGCCGCATCTCCTCCATGCTGTTGAACGACGTGGTCTTCTGCATGGTGAAGGTGTAGTCGATGCGGCCTCCCAGGTCCACCTGTATGATGACGTGGGTGCCGAAGTCGGTGAGGGTCTGCTCCACGGTCTTGGTGCGGGTATCGCCGGTGGCACTGCGCACGGCACGCAGACTCAGGGCGAAGGCTGTGGTAAAGGGCAGCTGCGAGCGCCGCTTCATGGCCATGAGGGCACCGCGGTCGATGACACGCGAGGCGACGGCTTTCTCTATCGAGCCGTGGCCGAAGTTCTGCTGCTCTAAGGTGCCGTGGCCGTCGAGCAGTGTGCTGCTGGCAGTGAGACACTCCTGCCGGCAACCCTCGAAGTGGTTGTTGGCATCGCCCGTCTGCTGCTCGGCCAGGTTGCGGCCGAAGGCATGGATGTCGTTGGCCGACACATAGCGGGTGGCGGTGCGGCCCAGTCGGCAGTCCTGTATCAGTAGGTCGCCGCCCATCTGGTTCTCCTGCCACAGCAACGGGCCGTCGAGCACGGCAGCGCGCGTCCTGACGGCCATCGTGCTCTCTAAGGCTTTGTAGATGTCGTAGCCGTAGCCCACATAGAGTTGCTCGCGGGCCTCGTCGCCGTTGTCGTCGCTGTCGGAGGCGGAGCGCTGCGTCAGCGTGAGCGTGGCGGAGAGGGCGGCATTGTCGGCATCGGTGAAGGTCAGCGTGGCCTCGCGGCGGTGACCGGTGGCGTTGGTGGCGGCGGCAAGGGCGATGATGCTGTCGGCAGGCAGGGAGTCGGACATCACCGTCAGCCAGTCGGCGTCGGTGGTGACGATGACGGTGCGTGTGTCGGCAGTGCGGCCCTTGATGCTCACGGTGATGCTTTCGTAGGTAGCCTGACGGGGGAGCATGGTGGGCGTGTCAGCGGCAAAACCGCTGACCACAGTGACGACCCACGCGCCGTCCTTTGTGGGGACGGGCGTGGGGTCAGCATCGTCGTGGCAGGCGGTCAGCAGGGCCGACAGCAATACCAGCATCGTTATCGTCAGGTTCTTCACTTCGATATTTCGACATTTCGATATTTCGACATTTCGAAAGTTTACTTCCAGAAATCGCTGTTCAGATTAGAGAAGGCCTCGCCCTGACCGTCGGGCAGGGTGCCATTCATCAGACCGAAGTAGCTGCGTATGCCACGGTCGGCATACTTCGTCAAGAAGTAGTTCTGCACGTACTCCTGGATGTCGGGCTCGGCGAAGAGGGTCCAGATGGGCGTGACGCTGAACGAGATGGGTGCCGCCTCGCTGATTTTCGGCTCGCCGTAGCTGGTGCCGGTGGAGGTGGTCCACATGGAGCGTATCCAGTCGTCCATCACCTGCTGCCATCTCTGCAGGTTACTGGGCTCGCTGCCGGTGATGAGGCTCAGGAAGGCGTTGGCCGTGGCGTTGGCGCTGCCGCCATAGATGTCCATCTGGGTGTTGCTCTGGCGCAGGTATGACATACCCACGGAGCTGTACTCAATCTTGCCGCTGATTTCGAACATCCCCGACATCTCTGCGCTCACCTCGCCGGAGAGTGCGTCGCTGCCGTGGAGCGAGTCGCGGTGAATCTCGCAGTAGACGGCGAGGCTGCCGCCGAAGTCGCCGCCGGCGATAAAGAACGGGCCGTAGTTGTTGTCCAGCGCGTTGAGCACCTGGTTGGCGGTGGCAGCGTCGATGGACTTGCCAGCCTGCTTCTGGCGCACGATGGCGTTGTACAGCTCGTTGTAGCTCTTGGTGAAGTTGGTGGAGAAGATGCCGGCGAAGTCCATCATCACGGGCACCTGGTCCTCCATGTTGGCGATGATCTCCTCCTGCTCGTCGGTCAGTCCGCGGTCGTTGACGACGAGTCCGCGGCGGCGGGCGTTGCGCTTCTTGTATGCCTCGATGAGCTGGTCAATCTGCTCGAAGGCGGCATCGTCGTAGTCCATCGACACCTTGTTGTGGCGCGGGTCGGTGGCGTAGGCCGACAGCTCGGCGGGCGACAGGTAGACGTTGTACATCGGAGCGTTTCGCACGATGCTGTAGTTCACGATGGTGCGGTCTTCGTGCATCTTCGAACTGTACTCGCCACGGGCGCGTCCTGAGATGGGGCCGAGGCTGAGGCTCATCTCCATACCCACGTCGAGGGTCTTGGCCTGCGAGAGGCACGAGTCGTAGAGTTGCACGTTCATCTCGGCCACGGGGATGACGGCCTCCACGTAGGCCGACGCCTGCAGGGGGTTCTCCCTGGATTTCTGCAGTTCCTCGATGCGCGCTATGTTGAAGATGTTGTTTGGCTTGTGTACCTGCGTGGGCGAGTAGAACGAGCCGCTGGCCGCCGTCTTGTCGCCGCTCTTGGCGGCCTCGGCGTCGGCGCGTGCCACGATGTTCTTCAGGTTGAGGGCGTAGTCGTAGTCCACGCCGCAGCCCATGCCCTTGGCGGCGAAGGCGGCTCCGCTGCCGTTGGTGGGAGCCTCGCCCTGGTAGTTGTAGTACTGGAAAACCTTCACGCGGGTCAGCTCACCGTCGTTGTTGGCGATGTTGAGCGTGGTGTTGCGGTCGCGTCCGGTGCGGTTCTCGTCGAAGAGCAGCGTCAGCGTCTTGTTGCCGCTGTAGTTCACCTGCCAGCCCTGGATGTGCACCCAGTCGGTGCCCTTGGCCAGGGTGGCGGTCCACTCGCCGGTGCTGCTCACGGGCACG
>FLNX01003623.1_pt1 | contig 44703 bp, 32 predicted proteins | sample 1140341 | NCBI WGS metagenome assembly FLNX01 (sample SAMEA3878208, study PRJEB12797) | bioreactor metagenome | biome: Moose rumen | place: Sweden | collected 2011-10 | reverse complement strand
GCCTGGTTGAGGTGCACGAACATGTTGTACGACGTCATGCCAGCCTCGCGCGCACTGGCCGTCAGCGTCGTCGTCACAGCCCACCGCATGCTCGCCGCCAGCTGCACCTCCGCCTTGAACATGTCGCGGTGCGCCGTCTGCGCCTCGGTGCGCGGGTTGTGCACCACCGGCTGGTACGAACGCACGCACCAGCGTCCGTTCCACATATATCCCACGGCAGGCCCCAGCTTGCCGCAGAAGCCACCCATATATCCTCCGTATAACTTTGCCATAACGAGCGGTTTAACATTGTTCTTATGCTTGTCATAACGTTGTCTTCGCCATATTATTGCCTACTCGAGTAACTTTTTGTAAAAAGAATATAAGCAGAAGAGTAGGAGCAGAGTAAGAGCAGATGCGGTAAAGACCTGTGCTTGACGCCATTCCGACGGCGGTTTTTTCACTCCCGTACATGTTTTGTGAACTTCATAAGCCTTATGAACTTCATGTACATCTCCACCCCTCACCCGGCAGCCGCTGCCACTCTGCTTCGTCGCATTTTTTTCAAACTATTTTTTTGCCAGTTCGTTTTTATTTGTTACTTTTGCAGCCGGTTTGGTCGCCCGACGAGGGTGCCAAGAGGGAAGCCGGTGAGAATCCGGCGCAGTCCCGCTGCTGTAAGCTCGAATGCTGAAGCCCAACAACATAAGCCACTGTACGACGCCATAGCCGTATGGGAAGGCGGGGTGGAAGCGAGCAAGCCAGAAGACCTGCCAGACCTACATATATCGGTACCGCTTTCGAGGAAAAAGCACTCCGGTAGCACAAAGGCCACGTTTGCCTTTATGTTCCCCGACGTTTTGTTTTATCCCCGCCTGCCGTCGCCGATATTGGAGAAACGGAAGTATAACAACCAAAAAAACAATATCGAAATGGCAAAAAAATTACTGTCTATGACATTAGGGCTGGCGCTGGCTATAAGTGCGTCGGCCAACATCAATTTCTCGTCAGCCGACGTGCAATACTGGGTCGGCACAGGCACCAACCAGGCTGTGGTCGTCATCGGATGGGACGACAACCCCAACGGCAACTTCGCCCTGGCATGGGGAGTGCGCTGGAACGGCTCGGCCACCGCAGCCAATATGCTCGACACCATAGCCACCTACGACAGCCGTATGACCTACAACATCGGCTCGGGCTTTGTGACCAGCATCGTTTACAACGACGGCACGCTGGTTTCCGGTTCGACAGCCAGCTACTGGTGCTACTACGTCAACGGCAGCTTTGCCGATGCCTATGGTGTACAGGCCATGACCGACGGCGACCTGATGGAGATAAGCAGCAGCTGTACGTTCTCGTTGACAAGCGCCAGCGCCGTCACCGATCCTGCGGGCAGCGGCACGCCGGCCGAGGCCACCATCGCCGCCAGCGACATACTCTACTGGGTCGGCACCGGCAGCGACGAGGCCATACTGGCCATCAACTGGGCCGACACTGCGCTGGCATGGGGCTACCGCTACAGCGGCAACGCCACCGTGGCCGACATGATGTCGGCCGTCGCCGCCGCCGACCCACGCCTCACCGTGGTGGGCTCGGGCTTCGTGAGCGACATCCTCTACATCGACACTGCTGCGGGCATGAGCGACACGTTGCGCATCACTGCCGGCAACTACTGGGAGAGCACCAACAACGGCTACAGCGACATGGGCATGGGCCAGACCCTCGCCGACGGCGACCTTGAGAAATGGGCCGACCCTGCCGCCGGCATCGTCGTCGACAGCGCCAGCTATGAATACGGTGGCGTCACCTACTGGTACTACATCAACGTCTACCCGATGACCATCACGCCCGTCAGCGTGCCCGACACCACGAACCAAGGCGGCCCCGTCGTGCCCGAGCACGGACCCTTCTGCGGCGCTGTCGGCACCGAGGGGTGCGACGCCATAGCTGCCGACGCGTCCATCATCGTGGCCTGGGCCACGGGATGCAGCGTGGAGCGCGGTCCTGTGGACATCAGCGACCCCGACGGCCCACGAGTGCACTACGGCACCGACGCGATGGGCACCGGCCCTGCCGGCACCTCGACGACCAACGCCGTCAGCCTCGGCGACGGCGGCACTGCCACGCTCACCTTCGCCCTGCCGATAGCCGATGGCGTGGGACCTGACTTTGCAGTGTTCGAGAACTCGTTCAACGACGCCTTCCTCGAGCTGGCATACGTCGAAGTCAGCAGCGACGGCGAACGCTATGTGCGCTTCCCTGCCACCTCGCTGACGCCGACCGACGTGCAGGTGGGTCCGAGCGGCTCTGTCGACCCGACCTACATCAACAACCTGGCCGGCAAATACCGTGTCGGATATGGCACACCGTTCGACCTGGCCGAGCTGGCCGACAGCACCGGACTGGACATCAACAATGTCCGCTACGTACGCCTGGTCGACGTGGTCGGCAGCATCGACCCGCAGTATGGCACACGCGACGCCCACGGCAACCTGGTCAACGACCCGTGGCCTACCAACGACACCGTCTATGGCAGCGGAGGCTTCGACCTGACCGGTGTGGCCGTCATCAACCAGAACACCAACGGCATCAACACCGCCGAGTCTGCAAGCGTCAGCGTCTACCCCAACCCGACTGCCGACATGCTCAACATCAGCGCTGCCGAAGCCGCCGAGGCAACACTTATGGACGCCTGCGGACGCACCGTGGCCACCATCGTCCTGAAGGCCGGCAACAACACCGTCGACATGGCCCTTCTGCCTGCCGGCATATACATGCTCAAGGTGGCAAACAGAGTGAGCAAGATAGTCAAGATGTAGGGGAAGCCACCGGCAGAAGTCATTTTTAATATTTTTTAACAGAAATATTGTACAACAAAATACAATAAAAGGAAAGGAGGTGCGTTTAATAAGCACCCAGTATAGGGTGAAAAGGTAGAAAAAGTATAAGAAAACAATAATAAAATTAAAAAAACTATGAAGAAAATCCTATTGGCTATTAGCCTTGTGACGGTATCGCTGGCCTTCAGCGCCTGCAACCAGAAGGAATTGGACAATTCGAAGGCGACCATCGACTCGCTGCAGTCGGTAGTTGACGCAAAAGATGCGGAGATCGACGAGCTCTTCGACATGCTGAACGACATCGAAGAGAACATGTCGGCCATCAACAGCAAATACACCAGTGTGCAGGAGATGCGCCGCAACAACACCGAGGGCTCGTACAACCACAAGAACGAGATAGCCTCGCAGATGAAGTCGATCGAGTCCATCATGGCCGACAACAAGCAGAAGATTGCCAACCTGAACGCCCGTGTGAGCACATTGAGCAAGAAGAACGCCGACCTGCAGGCCTACGTCACCCGCCTCGAAGAGCGCAGCCAGGCCCAGGAGAACCAGATTGCCGAGCTGCTGACCGAGCTTGAGAACAACAAGGTTGTCATCAAGGGTCTGAACAAGAACGTCAGCGAGCTGACCGCCTCGAACCAGCAGAAGGACGAGTACATCGCCCAGCAGATGGCCGACGCCAACCGCGCTTACTATGTCGTGGGAAGCTACAGCGACCTCAAGGCTGCCGGCATCGTCAACAAGACTGGCGGATTCATCGGCATTGGCCGCAAACAAGGCACCGTGGCCGACATGAGCACCGAACTGTTCACCGAGATCGACCGCACCAAGGTGACCACCATCACCATCGCAAAGAAGAAACCGCAGCTCATCTCGCAGCACCCCGAGAACAGCTACGAGCTTGTGGCCGACGAGGAGGATGCCAGCGTGACCGCATACATCCGCATTCTCAACCCCACCCAGTTCTGGAAATACACCGACTATCTGGTCGTCTCGACCAAGTAAGGCACAATACAAGCAACAGCCTCAAGCGGCTGTCATGGCAGGCGTACCCACAAGGTACCAGGGCCGTGGCCGCCGCTTGAGGGTTGCCAAGCACATGGTGCAGGACAACATGCAAAATTAAGAATAATAATAATAAAACTATCCAACACATGAAAAAAACACTATCCCTCTTGATGGGCGCGTTGCTTGCCGCAATGTTGCCCATGGGCAATGCAAAGGCTCAGGTCAAGACCGTGCAGGTGGAAATCAGCACCCTCGACCATGCCGCACTGGCCAGTGCCGTCATCTACGGCGACACCGTCAGCGGCCGCACTTACTTTGTCGACTCCGCACTGCTGGCCGACGGATACACCGGCAGCCTCGTACTGGTCGACACACTACCCTACATCGACACGCTGACCATCAGCGGCACCACTGCCACCGGAAGTGTGGACAGCGCCGACTTCTCGCGCTCGATGATTGTCCTGCGCGACGTCAACAACAAAGTCTACGTCATAGGCAACGTGAGCGACCGCCTGCAGGGTGTCTTCATGGCATCCAACCTGTTCATCGGCACCACCACGGGTCTCGACCTGACGGGTGCCAGTGCCGTCGGAGCCGCCACCAGCATGCTCAAGGAGGTCCCCATGATCACCTACGGCAGCTCGTTCTTCAGTGCCTTCAAGTATGCCACTCTCTACACCGCGGCCGGCGACACCCTCAGCATCAACTACACCAGTCCTGCCGGTTTCCTCGACACCGTCTACAACCCCATAGTGCTCAACTTGGCCGCCGACACCATCAATGGTGCCCTCAACCTGGCCCACACCACGGGTACGGTGACCATCATGGGTGGCCGCATCAACTACCTCGACGGCTCGGCCGACATGGCACCTGTGGTGCTGCGCGCCATCGACTCGCTCGGATTCTTCAACCCCGGACAACATGCCACCAGCATCGAGAGCGGCAACTACGCCCTCATCTCCCCCGCTTCGGGTGCCGACATCCAGATTAGCGGCGGCTTCTTCGGTGCCGATTACACCGCCTACGCCGCCAACCGTTTCCACTTCGCCGCCAACACTGGCGCCAACGCCGCCGTCTATCCCTACACCATCATACCGGGATATGCCGTCACATGGCATAACATCGACTACGCCAACAACGACACCACCATCATCTACAACGAGTCCGACGACATGATACGTCCTGTCCTCGCATCGCCCTACCCCGCCAGCTGCGACACCGTGATCACCGGCTACTTCGTCGATGCAGCCATGACACAGAGCTGGGACTTCCTTGGCGACGTCCTCACCCAGGACACCAACATCTACATCCGTTGGACCGCCCCCGCCCCTGGCACAGTGCGCGCCCGCTTCGTCCACACACGCCTCGACGCCTACAACGCCCCGATGCAGTCTGACACCACGGTGTTCTGGGCTCTTCCCGGCACCACCGTCACCGAGTACGCCCGCCACTACAGCGGCTATGTGTGCGACAAGATACTCGACACCATCAACAACCTTGCCTCCGACGACCCCATCAAGGTGTTCACCTACGAGCGCCGTAAATATGAGCTCCAGTGGAACCTCGGCGGCGGTGTCTTCACCGATGGCACTGCCGAAATCGACAGCCTGCGCTGGGGCGCCACCATTGACTATACCCACACACCTGTGCTCGAGGGTCACACCTTCACCGGATGGGATCCCGACACCTACACCGTCATGCCGCGTGTCAACCTGGTCATCAACGCCCAGTACGCCAATCGTCTCTATGGTCTGACCTGGACGGGCGTGGGCGGCACCACCCCCTACACCGGCAGCAACATCGACAACATTGCAGCCACATTCACTGACGACAACGGCAACACCGTCAACGCCATTCTGCACTACATCGACATCAACGGCAACGTCAGCGACAACATCGTCACCGTCGGCGCCTATCGCGTAGTCGCCAGCACACCCGACGCCAACTATCAGTTCAACGCCGACACCGTCCGCACCGTTGTCGTCGTGCCCGACACGCTGACCGTCACCGGCACCACCGTCGAGGACACCAAGCTCTATGACGGCACATACACTGCAGTTGTCACCAACGCCGGCACTCTCAACACCGTTCACGGCAACGACGATGTGCAGCTCACCACCACCGCCCTCTTCACCGACGCCACTCCCGGCGACGGCAAGACCATCGTGGCACACTACACCATCAGTGGCGCCGACGTGGACAACTATGTGCTCGACACCAACTATATGGCCATCGTCGTCAACAGCGGCGTCATCGTGGCTCCCATCATGCCCAATGTCTACTACGGCACTCATGGCGGCGGCTACCAGACCGTCTACGACAATGCCTATGTCGGCTATGAGGGCTACTGCAGCGACACCGCCACTGTAACCTTCAAGCTCACCAGCGGCAACCCCGACCAGTACAAGCTCGTCTTCAACGCCGCCGCACAGGCCGAAGGTTTCGCCGACATTGCCTGGACCAACACTGTCAACGACACCACCATACAGTTCATCATCCCCACCGGCGCCAAGGCTGGCGACTACAGCGTGGTGATGACCCTCCGCGAGGCTGCCTATCCCCAGTATGAGAGCAGCCCCATCACCATCAACTTCAGCGTCGGCATGGACAAAGACTACGTCACAGCCATCTTCGGCGACGTGCTGACCATCGTCAACAAAGGCGAAGTCGCCGACTACGACCAGTACAGCTGGTACTGCAACGGCAACGAGCTTGGATACTACGGCCAGTACTACCAAGACCCCAACGGCTTGAGCAGCAGCAACTACTACTATGTGCGCCTGACCAACAGCACCACCGGTGCCGTGGCCCAGACCTGCCCGCAGACCGTCGTCACAGTGCTCGGCGAGGACGAGGTCTTCCAGCCCGTTGTAAGCACCTATCCCAACCCTGCCACCAGCCAGACGACCGTCAACATTGAGAACAGCACCAACGAGACCCACACCCTGCGCGTGATGAACGTCATGGGCCAGGTGGTGATGACCACCACCTTCGAGGGTAACGAGTGCAACATCAACCTCGACGGCTACGCCCAGGGCACCTACACCGTCAGCGTTGACGGCACCACCGTCCGTATCATCAAAAAATAATGAATAAAGAACAATAATAAAATATGAAACGTATATTCATCTTGATTGCCGCCGCGCTCCTTGCCACAGGTGTGCAGGCACAGAGCAACCAGCATAGCAACTACATAGGGCTTCACATCGGCGGTGGCATGAACAGCCTCCTCTACAGTCCGGACAGCGGCTCGTTCCGTCCGGGTCTGGGCGGACAGGTGGGCATCCAATACATGCACTTCTTCGGCAAGCACTTCGGCTTCGGCCTCGGTGCACAGTACGGTGTCTACACCGCCACAGCAAAGTATAACGTCACTCTGCAAAGCAACACCCTCATCAACCATCCCAGCAACAACTGGCAGTACTACCCCCGCAACGTGTACGACAAACTCGTCGAGAAGCAAATGGTCAGCACCCTGAGTGTACCCGTCGAGCTGTACTTCCGTGCACCGATGGGCGACAAGTGGGCCTTCCTCCTTGGCCTGGGCGCCCAGTTCGACCTGCCGATGGGCTCGGGCTACAAAGTCACCGACGGTGCCTACGAGACACAGGGCTACTTCCCCGTCACCAACGTCACCTATCGTGACCTGCCCGACTACGGCTTCCGCGTCTACAACGACCGCCCAGAAGGCAAGATAGAGGACATACAGGACTGGGGTCTCAGCGTTATCGCCGACCTTGGCTTCAATGTAGCCCTCGGCAACCACTGGGGTCTCTATATGGGTATCTATGGCGGCTGTGGCCTCACCAACCTCTACGACACCGTCAATGCCAACAACGCTCTCCTCACCATCGATCCCAACGATGTCACCAAGATTGACTACAACAGCACCATCGCCTCGAGCCGCATCGACGCCTTCCGCCTCATCAGTGCAGGTGTCAAACTGGGCATCAACTTCGGTTGGGACTGCCACAGCGACAAGGGCAGCAAGGGTGGCAATGGCGACAACGACCTTGTCTCCTATGGCGACAACAACAATAACAACAACGGCCAGAACAACAACAATAACAACAACGGCCAGAACAACAACGGCCAGAACTATGGCAACGACGGTGCAGAAGATGCCGAGGCCGCTGCCGCCGCCGAAGCTCGCTGCAACGCACGCCGTATGAACGATCCCGACATGCAGCAGGCTCTCAACAACATCGACAACGACCTTGCCGAGGCCGAAGCCGCCGCAAAGCAGAGTGGCGATGCCGATGCCCAGGCCAAAGTCGCTGACGCTCGTGCCAAAGCCGCCGACGCACGTCAGGCCGTCAAGAACGGCAAATACTGCCGTGCATACGACATGTTGAGCGACGCCTACGGCGACATCGCCGACAGCTATGCCGACAATGCCCGCACCAACGCCGCCAAGGCCAACTGCGAAGGTGCCCAGAAGGGTGCCGAAGATGCCGCGCTCTATGCCGACGCCGCCCACAAGTGCGCCCTCGACTGCGCCATGGCTTCGACCCGCAATGCCAAGATAAATGCCGACATCGCCAACTGTGAAGGTGCCGCCAACAAGGCTGTCGACGAGTACAACGACCCGAACATGGCCGAGTACCTCTCGCAGCAGGCCCTCAACATGGCCAACGAAGTTGGCTCGAAGGCCGGTGCCACCAACGCAAAAGATGCCTCGGGCAAAGCCTATCGTGGCAACCTGCCCGAGTCGTATGCCGCCAGCGCCAAGTCGTTTGCCAACTCGGCCGCCACATGCGCTGCCAAATCGAAGAACGCCGACGCACAGGCTGCCGCCGCCGAGGCACAGCGCTATGCCACCGAAGCCGCCGATGCTGCCCGCATGGGCAACACCGCCGCTGCCTATCGTGCCGCCGTCAACGCCCGCGAGGCCGCCTATCGCGCCTGCAACATGGCCAACAGCGAGCCTACCGACAACAAGCCTGCCACCAGCCGCGACGATGCCAAGAAGCAGCTCGACAAGATTGGCGCCACCGTCAACTTCGACTTCAACGACACCGATCCCAAGTTCGATGCACAGACCGACAAGGCCATCAACACCATCTGCTCGGCTATGGCCGCCGACAAGAACATCAAGATTGTCATCACCGGCCACACCGACAACATCGGCAGCGACGAGGCCAACATGACCCTTGGCAAACGCCGTGCCGAGATGCTGAAGAGCCTCATGGTGAAACGTGGTGCCCCTGCGGCCAACATCAGCACCGCCAGCAAGGGCGAGAGCGAGCCCATCGTGCCTAACGACACCGACGAGCACCGCTACCAGAACCGCCGCGCCGTCATCACCATCAAGTAATGCACTTGATGCGGTAACAGAAAAGCCTCCCTAATCCGGGAGGCTTTTTCTTTTTACTCTGTCGCTGCCGCGACGTGTGGCAACAGCTAGCGGGCCGACTCTAACAGATGCTGCATCTCTTTGATCTCGTCGCGATATTTGGCGGCAGCCATAAAGTCGAGCTCCTTGGCGGCCATCTGCATCTTGCGCTGCGAGTTGCGTATCTCCTTGCGCAGTTGCTCTTTGGAGAGCGCCATCAGGCGTGTACGCGAAGCATCGTCATTATTGTTTCCACCATAGGGCGACACCTCTTCGGCCGCCTTGGGCAGTGGCGTCTCGGCACCGCGGGCCACACGCTCCGGGTGAAGCTGGTCTGCCATCTCGGCAGCACGTTCGATGACGCTGGTGGTGCCGAGTATGGACTCGGTACTCTTGACAATCTGGCGCGGCACTATGCCGTGTTCCATGTTGTATTTTATCTGCTTGTCGCGATGGCGGTTGGTGAGGTCGATGGCACGTTGCATCGAACCGGTGACTGTGTCGCCGTAGAGGATAGCCTTGCTGTGCACATTGCGTGCGGCGCGGCCAATGGTCTGTATCAAGGCACGGTCGCTGCGGAGGAAGCCCTCCTTGTCGGCGTCGAGGATGGCCACAAGGCTCACTTCGGGCAGGTCGAGTCCTTCGCGCAGCAGATTGACACCAACGAGGACATCGAACACACCCATGCGCAGGTCACGCATTATCTCGACACGTTCGAGGGTGTCCACGTCGCTGTGGATATACTTGCTGCGGATGCCCAGGTTGACGAGGTAGGTGGTGAGCTCCTCGGCCATACGCTTGGTGAGCGTGGTGACGAGGACACGCTCACCCTTGTCGACCGTGTTCTCTATCTCGTCGAGCAGGTCGTCGACCTGGCTGACGGCAGGGCGCACCTCGACGACGGGGTCGAGGAGACCCGTGGGGCGTATCACCTGTTCCACCACGACACCCTCGGCTTCGGCAAGTTCGTAGTCGGCCGGCGTAGCTGATATGTAGATAGTCTGACCGGTGAGGTCGTAGAACTCGTCGTAGGTGAGAGGACGGTTGTCGAGTGCCGACGGCAGGCGGAAACCGTATTCCACGAGCGAGGTCTTGCGGCTACGGTCGCCGCCGTACATAGCACCAATCTGCGGCACAGTGACGTGGCTCTCGTCGACCACCAGCAGGAAGTCGTCGGGGAAATAGTCGATGAGACAGAAGGGACGGGTGCCGGGTGCACGACCGTCGAAATAGCGGCTGTAGTTTTCGATGCCGGAGCAGTAGCCAAGCTCTTGTATCATCTCCAGGTCATAGTTGACACGTTCCTCAAGCCGCTTGGCTTCGAGCGGCTTGTCGATGGAGAGAAGATAGTCGCGGCGTTCGAACATATCGCGCTGTATCTGTAGCAACGCCTCGGCGATATGGTCCTTGCTGGTGAGAAAGTTAGAAGCGGGGTATATGACAATCTCGTCGAACCTGTCGAGACGTTGCCCGCTGACAGGGTCGAAGCTTTCGAGAGTCTCAATCTCATCGTCCCAGAAAGAGATACGGTAGCAGAAATCGGCAAACGAGGGATACACGTCGACGGTGTCGCCCTTGACGCGGAAACGTCCGTTGACAAACTCTATCTCGTTGCGCACATACTGTCCTTCGAGCAGCCGCATCAGCAGCTGGTCGCGCTGCAGACGGTCGCCGACACGCAGTGTCACGGTACCCCTTTTGAATTCGTCAGGGTTGCCGATACCGTATATGCAGCTGACAGAGCTGACGACGATGACGTCGCGCCGTCCGCTGAGCAGGGCGCTCGAGGCACGCAGACGCAGCTTGTCGAGCTCGTCGTTGATGGCCAGGTCCTTCTCGATATATGTGTTGGTAGCCGGGATATAGGCTTCAGGCTGGTAGTAGTCGTAGTAGCTCACGAAATACTCCACCGCGTTGTCGGGGAAGAACTGCCGGAACTCGCCGTAGAGCTGTGCGGCGAGTGTCTTGTTATGGCTCATCACCAGCGTGGGGCGGTTCAGTTCCTTGATGACGTTGGCCACGGTGAACGTCTTGCCGCTGCCGGTGACGCCCTGCAACACCTGGGCCCGCCGCCCGTCGCGCACACCCTCGACAAGTTGACGTATAGCCTCCGGCTGGTCGCCCATAGGGGCGAAATCCGATTTCAACACAAAATCCATGGTATAAAATCTAACGGAGAAACACCCACTTTATTACTGACAGTGAAAAATTTTAGCGGATATGAGAAAAAGTTGTATATTTGCATCTGTCAACCAATGTCTAATCCAAAAGCCTAACACCTGATGGAGAAGAGAATAGGTACTATAACCATACTCATTCGCGACCGCGAAATGTCGCATTCCGTCAATCAGATTCTTTCTGAACACGCGTCGATAATACTCTGTCGGCAGGGGTTGCCTTTCCGTGACAGAGATGTCGCCGTCATATCGCTTGTCGTCGAGGGCACCTCGAACGAGGTCAACGCCCTCACCGGCCGGCTGGGCCGACTGCCGGGGCTGACCAGCAAAGCAGTGCTCGCAAGCTGACCACTGCACAGCTGGCTGCGACAACGACACGAGAATCATTAATCCCAAAACATAAAAACATCATGAGACACCAAAATTTCATCGACCGCGACAAGCTGTACGGCATGCTGGATGCCGCTGCGCCCACCGAGAGCCAGCTGAACGACATCCTCAACAAGGCCCGCAAGCTGAAGGGGCTCAACCTCGAAGACGTAGCCCATCTGCTCAACGTGGAGGACGATGCCGGTATACAGAAGATACTGGACACCGCCGAATACTGCAAAGACGAGATATACGGACGCCGTCTGGTGCTGTTTGCACCCATATATACCGGTAACGCCTGCGTGAACAACTGCGTCTACTGCGGCTTCCGCACCGACAACAGGGCCCTGAAGCGCAAGGTGCTGACCATGGACGAGATAGAGCAGGAGACCCTGCAGTTGCTGCGTATGGGTCACAAACGTGCACTGCTCATCTGCGGCGAGAGCCCGCGAAACGACACCGACTATATGGTCGAAGCCATACGCCGCACCTATGCTGCCCGCGACGAGAAAGGCTCCACAATACGCCGTATCAACGTCGAGCTGGCTCCCATGAGCGTCGAAGACTACGCCAAGCTCAAGGCCGAGAAGATAGGCACCTATGTCTGCTTCCAGGAGACCTACGACCCCGTGGAATACGCCAAGTTCCACCCCGCCGGGACCCCCAAGGCCGACTACCTCTGGCGCCTCACATGCATGGACCGCGCCCAGGAGGGCGGCATCAACGATGTGGGCATCGGTGCCCTGTTCGGACTGGTGGACTACCGCTTCGAGATTCTCGCCATCATGGAGCATGCGCGCCATCTGGAAGAGGACTACGGCTGCGGTCCCCACACCGTCAGCTTCCCCCGCATCGAGCCTGCCGAAGGAACCCCCTTCAGCCGCCGCGAGAACCTGCCCCACCCCGTGAATGACGACGACTTCAAGAAAATCATCGCCATCATCCGCATCGCCATGCCCTACACCGGCATCATTATAAGTACGCGCGAGCGGCCCGAGATGCGCGACCAGCTGGTGCGCTACGGCGTCAGCCAGATAAGCGCCGCCAGCGAGACCAACCCCGGCGGCTATGAGGAGGAGGGCGACAACACCACAGCACAGCCCTACGAGAAGACCGGCAACACAGGCGCCCAGTTCACCCTGGGCGACCACCGTTCGCTCGACGAGGTGATAAGCATGATGATAGACGGAGGCTACATACCGAGCTTCTGCACCGGATGCTATCGCAAAGGACGCGTGGGCGCCGACTTCATGGACCTGGCCAAGCCCGGCCTCATCAAGGAGTACTGCAAGCCCAACGCCATGTTCACCTTCCGCGAATACCTGGAAGACTACGCCAGCCCTGCCACCAAGGAGAAAGGACTGCGCCTGCTGAAAGAACTGACACAGACTTTCCCAAAAGAAGAACTGAAACGCCGTGTGGAAGGCAACCTCTGCAAAATCGGGGAGGGCGAACGCGACCTTTACTTCTAGAAAAAGACGCTTCAATTGTTAAAAAGTGCGTTTCGGCGCACTTTTTTTTTCAGAATAGCAAAATAACATGTACCTTTGCAGCATCAAAACCATCAAAGGATTAATTGATTTATCGACCTAAAAAATCAACAAGACATGAAAAAGACATTATTAACCATCATGCTCGTCGCCTTTGCATTCGCAGCCAACGCACAGTTCGTTGTCGGAGGCCAGATCGGATTCAACACAAACGGCGGCAACAACTCTCACGAGAACGTGTTAGGCGGGACAACCACCGCATGGGACGTCCCTGCTGACATTTACAGCAATCTCACCATCCTGCCCAAAATCGGCTACAACCTGAACGACAAAATGCAGGTTGGTGTAGCCCTCGGCATCGACTACCTCTACAGCAAAAATTACAACAACGTGTACGGTAGCGCATACACTGCCGGCAACGACAATGCCGAAGACTGGAGCACCGCTAAATACACAGACTTCGTCCTTGCCCCTTACTTCCGCTACAACCTCTTCACCATCGGTGACAAGATGACCTTCTTCTGCGAGGCACAGCTCGCCATGGACTTCGGCTTCAAGCCTAAATTCTCGGAACATGCCACTGCCATCGGCATGCTCCCCGCCATTGACACCAGCTACACCGGCAACACCAAGACCACCGTCATCGACTTTACCGTCACACCTGGTCTGAACTACAAAATCAACGACAAGTTCTCGGCCGACCTCTACATCGACCTCCTTGGCCTCGGCTACAACTACAGACGTAGCAACACCTTCGTCGACTACAGCACCTCCAGCACTACCATGACAACCGAGACCACCATTACCACCAGCAACTTCTATCTGACTGCCAACGCCAATGCCCAGACCCTTAACAACCACCTCAACCTGTTCCGTATCGGTTTCAACTACCACTTCTAAAAAAACTTCACCGAAAAGTTTTCATGGTTTTGATAACGGATTGGCGTCCTGATTCAGGGCGCCTTTCCATTTTACCCCCCCCCTACCCTTTCGCCTTGCACTTCGGACAGGCATCCTGTCCACATCGCCGTCTCGACGTAGCCTGCCTTGACCAGTGAGGCAGCAAAACTGCTCGAAGAAAATACCAATCCGACATAAATCCTAATGACCGATTTGGGATAAGTCCTAATGGGACGATTTGGGTCAAAAAGAGAAGCATCCCCGAAAACTCGGCGATGCTTCTCTTTGTCTACTCTATATCGTAGTTACTCGGCGACAACTTCGATGTTGAGTTCGGCCTTGATTTCCTTGTAGACGTTGACCTTGGCGGTGTAGGTGCCTACAGTCTTGATGGTGTCGACGACAATCTGCTTGCGGTCGATATCATAGTTATGCTGTTCCTTCAGGGCTTCGGCAACCATGATGTTGCTTACACCGCCGAACAGCTGGCCATTCTCGCCGGCCTTGGCGATAATCTTGACGGTCTTGCCGTTGAGGGCAGCCTGCTGGGTCTCGGCGTTCTTGCGGAGAGCCTCCTCCTTGTGGGCGTGCTGGCGCATATTCTCGGCATGGATCTTCTTGGCGACAGGTGTGGCGATAATAGCCAAGCCCTTCGGAAGAAGATAGTTGTTTGCGTAGCCGTTCTTAACCTTGACGATTTCGTCCTTGTAGCCCAGATTGGCCACATCTTGCTTAAGTATGATTTCCATCTATTCTTCCTCCTTTTGATTATTTGAGACAATCGGCAACGTAGGGCATCAGGGCGATATGACGGGCGCGCTTGATGGCCTGCGAGACCTTTTTCTGATACTTGTTCGAGGTGCCGGTGATACGACGGGGCAGTATCTTGCCCTGCTCGTTGACGAACTTCAGCAGGAAGTCGGCATCCTTATAATCGATATACTTTATACCGAGCTTTTTGAAACGGCAGTATTTCTTACGCTGTGTTTCTACTGCGATAGGGGTCAAATATTTGATTTCGCTTTCGTTAGCCATTTTACTTTGAACTTTAATCTTTCAACTTTAAACTGATTCTTATTCCTCGGCCGGGGCTTCGGCGGTTTCGGCGGCAGCCTTCTTGGCATTGCGCTTCTTCTCGTTGTAAGCCACTGCGTGCTTGTCGAGGCTGACGGTGAGGAAGCGGAGCAGACGCTCGTCGCGCTTGTAGGCGACCTCGAGGTCGTTGATGACGCTACCTTCGGCACGGAACTCTATGAGATAATAGAATCCGGTGGTCTTTTTGCGGATAGGATAAGCCAGCTTGCGCATACCCCAGTTGTTCTCGTACACGATCTCTGCACCCTTGGAGGTCAGCAGGTCGACGTACTTCTTTACCGTTTCCTTCATCTGTTCTTCAGACAAAACGGGAGTTGCAATGAAAACGGTTTCGTACTGTTTTACCATTACTTGTTGTTTTTTGTTTGTTAGTTTTATATAATAAAAAAAAGCAGGACAACCATGTCCTGCTTCATCTTTCTTGCTTTTGAGCCACTTCGCGGACTCGAACCGCGGACCTACGCATTACGAATGCGTTGCTCTACCAACTGAGCCAAAGTGGCGGTCGAGGGGCACACGAGCGTGAACCAAAAATGGTCGGGGTGAGAAGACTCGAACTTCCGGCCTCCACGTCCCGAACGTGGCGCGCTAGCCAACTGCGCTACACCCCGCAATAGTGTCCCGGCAGGGATTCGAACCCTGGACCCATTGATTAAGAGTCAATTGCTCTACCAGCTGAGCTACCGAGACAATATTTTCTTCTGGTTTCCTGCAACACTACCTTCGGCCTCCGCATACACACTAGGGGGGAGACGTTGTTTTAGACATGGACTTGTAGCATTGCCAGCAACATTTCAATGATCTCTCATTACATTGGAGCGGAAAACGAGACTCGAACTCGCGACCCCGACCTTGGCAAGGTCGTGCTCTACCAACTGAGCTATTTCCGCATTGCAATCTGCGCTTTTGGTACTCCGGGTGGGACTTGAACCCACACGCCCTTGCGGGCAAGGGATTTTAAGTCCCTCGTGTCTACCATTCCACCACCAGAGCAACAATCTCTAGCTTCGGAGCCTTTCTCTCTTTTAGAGCGGAAAACGAGACTCGAACTCGCGACCCCGACCTTGGCAAGGTCGTGCTCTACCAACTGAGCTATTTCCGCGTTTGTGTGCGAACTTGCCGACCATAACGGCATCGCACAGCGTCATTTTCTTTTCTCGAAAACGGGTGCAAAAGTACGAACTTTTTTGATACTGGCAAAATATTTTTTATTTTTTACCAACTATTTTTTTTATATCGTTCAGCTTCAGCAGTGCCTCTATAGGTGTAAGTGTATCAATATCAATATCTAGTATAGCATCGCGTATTTCGAGCAACGTCGGGTCTTCGAGTTGGATAAAACTGAGCTGATAGCCAGCAGAGAGCTCCCCTGCAGCGTTGTTTTTTTGTTTTTTTTCACTTTTCCTATCGCCCTCTGACGACACCTTTGCACTCTTTTCTTCGAGCTGTTTCAGCATGGCGTCGGCACGGTTGAGCACCCTGGGCGGCATACCGGCCAGGCGTGCCACATGGATGCCGAAACTGTGCTCACTGCCGCCAGGCACCAGCTTGCGCAGGAATATGACGCGACCATCGAGCTCTTTGACGCTCACATGAAAGTTTCTAATTCTGGCAAACCGAGTCTCCATCTCTATAAGCTCGTGGTAATGTGTCGCAAAGAGCACTTTGGGACGAGCCTTGCCGTTGTCATGCAGGTACTCGGTGATAGCCCATGCGATAGAGATGCCGTCGTAGGTGGAAGTGCCACGTCCTATCTCGTCGAGGAGCACCAGGGAGCGGTCGCTGACATTGTTGAGAATGCTGGCCGTCTCGTTCATCTCGACCATAAACGTAGACTCGCCGCTAGAGATATTGTCGCTGGCACCGACGCGGGTGAAGACCTTGTCGACCACACCGATGGTGGCTCTCTTGGCCGGACAATAGCATCCCATCTGGGCCATCAGTACGATAAGAGCCGTCTGACGCAGCAGGGCCGACTTGCCGCTCATGTTGGGACCGGTGATGATGATTATCTGAATATTGTCGCGGTCGAGGGTGATGCTGTTGCTGACATACTGCTCGCCAGGGGGCATCTGCGTCTCGATGACAGGATGGCGGCCTTCCTCGATCTCGATGCGGTCGCCCTCGTTGAGTGACGGACGGCAATAATTGCCTACAAGGGCCACCTCGGCAAAGCTGCGCAGACAGTCGACACGTGCCACCTGCTGCGCGTCGTACTGTATGGACTGCACATATTCCGTGACTGCGGCCATAAGCTGGCTGAAAAGCTGCGCCTCTAGCGTCTGTATGCGGCTTTCGGCACCGATAATCTTCTCCTCGTATTCCTTCAGCTCGGGTGTTATATAGCGTTCGGCGTTGGTGAGCGTCTGGCGGCGGATCCACTCGGAGGGTACCTTGTCCTTATGGGTATTGTAGACCTCGAAGTAGTATCCGTATACGTTGTTGAAGCCTACGCGCAGCGAGGTGATGCCTGTGGCTTCGCTTTCGCGCTGCTGCAGCGTCATAAGATATTCCTTGCCGGACCCCGACATGGAACGCAGTTCGTCCAATTCCCCGTTGACGCCAGCGGCTATGACGCCGCCCTTCTCTATCTTTGCCGGCGGGTCGTCGACGACCTCTCGTGCGATACGTTCAACAAGCGACGGGCACGGGTTGATACGTTCGGCCACCTGCTGCAGCGGTGGCACACCCGTCTCGGCACACATACGACGTATCTGGCCCACAGCCTCGAGCGAACGTCGCAGCTGCTGCATCTCGCGTGGGTTGATACGGCCCACGGCAGCCTTTGTCACAAGGCGCTCAAGGTCACCAACCAGTTTGATCTGCTGTCCCAGACGTTCGCGCAACTCTACGTCGCGCACCAAGGCATCCACCACCGCCAGACGTTCCTCGATGAGAGCCACCTCTTTGAGAGGCATGAGCACCCATCGCCGCATCAGACGCGCCCCCATAGGGGTAAGCGTCTGGTCGACGACATCGAGCAGAGTACGGGCGTTCTCGTTGGCCGACGCAACCATCTCGAGGTTGCGTACCGTAAAACGGTCGAGCCACACATAGCGGTCCTGCTCGACGCGACTGAGACGGCAGATGTTGGCCGTCTGGCTGTGCTGCGTCTCCTGCATATAGTGCAGCACGGCACCCGCCGCTATAACACCCATATCCAGGTCTTCCACTCCAAAGCCCTTGAGCGACGCCGTACCAAACTGCTTCTGCAGCAGCTCGTGTGCGAAGTCGGTGGCGAAAACCCAGTCGTCGAAAGTGTTGCAATAGTATTTCTCGGAGAAGTGTTCCTGAAACCAATGGAGTCTCTTACGCTGCAGCACCACCTCCGATGGGTGGAAATTGGTGAGCAGCTTGTCGATATACGCCATATCGCCTTGGGCCACATAGAACTCGCCAGTCGACACATCGAGGAAGCTGATGCCGTGCACCTTGTCGGTCAGGTGCAGGCCGCAGAGGAAGTTGTTCTCCTTCACCTCGAGCACCATATCGTTGTAGGCCACGCCGGGAGTCACCAACTCGGTAATGCCCCTTTTCACAAGGCCCTTGGCCGTCTTGGGGTCTTCCAGTTGTTCGCAAATGGCGACACGCAGACCGGCGCGCACCAGCCGTGGCAGGTATTGTTCCAGTGCATGATACGGTATGCCGGCGAGGTCGGCATAGGTGTGGTTGCCCGAAGCCTTGCGAGTGAGCGTGATACCGAGCACCTGCGACGCCTTACGGGCGTCGTCGTCGAACGTCTCGTAGAAATCGCCTACACGGAAGAGCAGCAAAGCATCGGGAAACTTTTTCTTAAGCTCTGCATGTTGCCTCATCAGGGGCGACTCGTTGTCAGCTTTCTTGGCCATCGGCATCTCGTCTCGGAAACGGAATGCAAAAGTACTACTTTTTTTCCAACCCACAAAAACAAGTTATCAACACACAGAAAGAAAAAGAGGACACCCGCTGCCGGGCATCCTCTTTTGTCGTAAGCACAAAGTGCACCTATCCTTACTCCTCGGCGCCTTTCTCGATGGCGAGCTTGCCGCGGTAGTAGCCGCACTCGGGGCAAACATGGTGGTACATTACTTGTGCGCCACAGTTGCTGCATGTAGTCAACTGGGGTGTCTCCAACGCATCGTGCGTTCTTCTCTTGGCCGTACGGGTCTGCGAGAATCTGTGTTTAGGATGTGGCATATTATTATTTTTTTTATTATTTATTTCAGTTTCTTCAGTGCTTCCCAGCGGGGGTCTATCCCATCATCACCCATCTGTCCATCGTTGCTCACGATAAAACGCGTCACCTCGCTGTCGCACTCTCCTTCGGGGTGCACATGCTGCATCGGTATACGGACAGCCACATACTCGTACAGCCACTGAGCCAAGTCTATCTCGAACGCATCCTCCGGCAGTATCGCCACATTCTCGTCGTCGCTCTTCTCGGTGTCGCTCAACCTCACGTTCAAGCACTCGTGTCCCTCTATCGGTACTTTCATCTCTCCCATACAGCGGTCGCAGGTGGTCGTCACCACGCCGGACAACTCGAATTCTATCGTCATCACCCTCTCTGTTCTCTCCAAAACAGCCGCAACTTGCACCTTTCCATCGCACAATTCTTCGTTTTTGAAGCGTTCGAAGAACTCCTTCCCTAGGTTGAAACCATAACTATAACGCCCTGGTTTTAAACCAACAAAGCGAACTGTCGTATCATCATTTCGGCTCATCTTCACACTCCTATTGAGTTTGCAAAGATACAAACATTTTTGAAACTAGCAAAATAAATTTTCTTTTTTGCAAATTATTACCCATTGTCATCACCCATACTTTGCAGGACTGCCCAATACAATACAAACCCGATACAGATAGAGAACGCCCCAAGTAGGCTGTCTTTCTGGCATTTAGATTATAAAGACTACTTTCGACAACCAAATAGGGTGTAATATTGGGAAAATATATGTATCTTTGCAGCCGTAAACAAAAAAGGAAAGAGACTATGAAAGCAGTGGTTATAGAACGATGCTGCATGGCAGAAGAACTGCACGTCAGTGAGTTGCCCATGCCTCATGCACGACCGGGATGGGTGGTCGTCAAGATTTATGCCGCTGGGCTGAATCACAGCGAGAGCCTGCTGCGGCAGTTCGAGGCCGACAACGACTATATCAACACTCCCGTAGTGCCGGGCATCGAATGTGTGGGTGTGGTGCACGAGACAGTTGCCGGCAGCCGTCTCGCCGCTGGCGACCGCGTGGTGGCCCTGATGGGTGGCATGGGTCGCTCGTTCAACGGCAGCTACGAAGAGTACGCCCTGCTGCCAGAGGACATAGTCTTCCGCGTAGAAAACACACTCGACTGGATAAGCCTGGCTGCCGTGCCGGAGACCTACTTCACGGCCTATGGCTCGCTGACCGAATGCCTGCTGCTGCACGAGGGCGACTGCCTGATGGTGCGCGGAGCCACCAGCACCGTGGGACGCGCCGCCATACAGCTGGCCAAAGCCCTGGGCGCCACCGTCATCGCTGCCTGTCGCCGCGAGAGCTCGTTCGACGCGATGATGGCTCTCGGCGCCGACCTCTGCGTGGTGGACGACGGCAACATCGACGCACAGCCGCTGCCCACAAGACCCAACAAGGTGCTAGAGCTGGTAGGCCCCAAGACCTTGCAGGACAGCCTGCAATGCGTCAGCCGTCCCGGCTATGTATGCAACACCGGCATACTGGGCAACCAGTTTACCGTGCCACAGTTCGACCCCATCAAGTACATCCCCAACGGAGTGTTCCTCAGCGGTTTCTTCTCGAACTACCCCACACAGGCGGCCATCGACGGACTCTTCGCGCTCATGGAGAGACACCACATCAGACCACAGTACGCCCGCGCGTTCGCCCTAGACCAGGTGGCACAGGCCCACCGCCACCTCGAAGACGGCACTGCCGGCGGCAAGATAGTCCTCAAAATAGCCGACTAAAGCTACGACGACCATGGCAAAAGATACGGAAAGCAAGATGGGTATCGGTGGACTGCTTCGGCGACTAATGCCCTACGTCACCCCATACCGATGGCTGCTGGTGGCCACGCTGGTGCTTACATTCGCGGGGTCACTGATGGCCCAGGTTAACGCTGTGGTGCTCGACCGCACCGTGGACAGCATCAACGCACTGCTACACCTCGACGGAGGTTTCCAATGGGCCGCAGCTGCACGCATACTGATAATCATCAGTGCCGTGCTGCTCGGCAAAGAAGTGCTGGCAGCCCTGATCACCTTCGGACAACGTATCTTCGGCGAGAAGATACGCATACATGTCAGCAGAGACCTGTCGCTGCGTGTGGTGGACCGCATACTGCAGTTCCGCATGGCCTTCTTCAGCCAAGAGGGCAATGACCCAGGCAAGCTGCAGACACGCATAGACCGCGGCATAATGAGCCTCAGCAACACGGTGAAGAACTTCTTCATCGACATATTGCCACTGTTCACCAGTGCCGTGCTGGCCCTGGTGTTGATGTATGCCGCCAACATATATGTAGGTCTTGTGGCTACAGCCATAATACCCGTCTACTTTTGGATTACCGCCGTGCAAGGACGCCGGATGAAAGGCTGGCGCCACCGCGTGTTCGGCACACACCAGAAACTGAACGCCGGCATACTGAACATCATCGAGAGCATGGGCGTCATCAAGTCGTTCAACCGCGAACAGGTGGAAGCCGCCAAGCAGGCTGCCCTGCAAGAACAGAGCACCGAGCAGCAGATGCAGACACGCCGCATCTCTTTCCTCTACGAAGGACTGAAGACATTCGTGGAACAGATAGGCACCGTGCTTATCATCATATTGACAGCCTACCTGGTACTTACCGGCTACCCCGGCATGACGATAGGCAAGATAATGTACCACGTGATGCTGTTCAGCAACGTCAGTGCACCGATACGCCAACTGCACCGCATCTACGACGACCTGAACGAGGCTCTGGTGTATGCCGAGGGGTTCTTTGGCCTGCTGGACGCCGACGAGGAGGTGGAGAGAAGCGGGAGCTACACAGGTGCCCGGGACGCCGCCAAACACGCATACAAGGCGAGTGGACGTTTCGAACTACGCAACGTGGAGTTCACATATCCGAGCGGCACACATGCCATCCACGACCTCAGCATGACAATAGAGCCTGGCAAGACCACCGCACTGGTAGGCCTTAGCGGTGCAGGCAAGAGCACCATAGTGAATCTGCTGGACAAGTTCTACGCTCCCGACAGCGGCACAATAAGCCTCGACGGAGTGCCGCTGGAGGAGTGGGACACGCATGCTCTCCGCGAACAGATAGGTCTGGTGTTGCAGAAAAACCATATCTTCAGCGGCACAATAGAGGACAACATACGATATGGGCGTCCCGATGCCACGCACGACGAGGTGCTGGAGGCTGCCCGCAAGGCATTCATCTACGACCAGGTGATGGCGTTGCCCGACGGCTTCGACAGCAACGCCACACAACTCAGCGGCGGACAACAGCAACGCATAGCCATAGCCCGCATGTTCCTCAAAGACCCGCCTATAATATTCCTCGACGAACCGACAGCAAGCCTCGACGCCATAGCCACCGAACAAATCAAGAACTCGATAGACGCCATCAAACAAGGACGTACCGTGGTAGTCATCAGCCACAACATAGGGCAGATTATCGATTCGGACGCACTGTATGTGCTCGACACAGGACACGTGGTACAGTCGGGCCAACCGACAGAGGTATACCACCAAGGAGGACTGTACAAAGAGATTCTGGATGCCTCGGCCCGCAGCATGAATGTGGACAAGATTGCCGAGACAATGGCATAAAAAAGCGATGGTGTCCTACAAACCCACTGTCGGAGCCTTGCGGGACACCATCATATCCTTATCCCAAATCGGTCATTAAGCTGACAAGCAATACAGTGTCGGACTATCAGGTCAGTCCGTGACATTTTGGCATTTCAATGCCGATTTGGGCTTTTCCGTACACACACTACTCAATAGCGGCAGATATCTGCTCGGCAAGTTCCTTCATCTCGCCGGATGTCATAGTGACATGATGCGAAAAATTGAGGTCGCCAGGTTGGTTGAGAGGCATAAGGTGGATATGGGCGTGTGGCACGTCGATGCCGACGACGGCCTGTCCGACCTTGATGCACGGACATACCTTCTTCAGCCCACGAGCCACGCGACGACTGAAGAGGTGCAGCTCGGTGAAGAGCTCGTCGTCCAGGTCGAAGATATAGTCGACTTCTTTCTTGGGGATACACAGCACATGGCCCCTGACGACGGGGTTGACATCAAGGAAAGCCAGACAGTGCTCGGTCTCGGCCACCTTGTAGCACGGAATCTCTCCGGCTACGATTCTGCTGAAAATACTTGCCATTACGTTGTCGTTTTTTGAGAGGAGTTGTTAACGTTCAATCTTCTTCAGCTCGAAGGTCATCTTGCCGGCCGGCACATTGACCTCAACCATGTCACCCACCTTGTGGCCAAGGAAGGCCGAGGCGAAAGGAGAGGTGACGGAAATCTTGGCCTCCTTGAGGTTAGCCTCGCTTTCGGGCACGATGGTATACTTCTGCGTAGCGCCTGTCTTGGTGTTGCGGATGGTGATGATGGAAAGCAGCAGCACCTTGGAAACGTCTATCTTGCTTTCGTCGAGCAGTCGGGCATTGGCCACAAGGTCCTGCAACTTGGAAATGCGAGCCTCGAGGTGTCCCTGTGCCTCCTTTGCGGCATCGTATTCGGCATTTTCCGACAGGTCGCCTTTGTCGCGTGCCTCGGCGATGGCAGCCGCTGCTGCCGGACGATCGAAGGCTATCAGCTGGTGGAGTTCGTCTTTCAGTTTCTGAAGACCTTCCTCACTGTAATATTTAATCTCTGACATGATATATATGTGTATTTTTTTGACGTTTAAAAATTAGGAAAGGCTATCGAAAGTGAAGCCTTTCCCAATTTTTTGTATGATTCGTATTACTATACCTCGAAACCTAGAAGCGCAGTGTTGCACCAATGGCATGCGTACCTCTGAGGTGCGAGGCCGTACGATAGGAATAATCGAGCGTGATGGCGGTGTTGTTATCCTTCTTCGAAAGAGGTATATCGACAGAAGCACCGGCACTGATACCAGTGTTGGCGGTAGCCCAATCGCCCGTCCAGTTACCCGGCTGTACAGTGTAACCGGCACGGAGCTGAACCATCTTGAGCAGGCCGTATTCCACACCGATGGAATAGTTGTCGCGCAAGAAGGCATTCGAGGTGAAGGCAGCAGCCAGTGTGAGGCGCTGATCCCACTTGTCGAAGAAGAAATCGTATGCCAAACCGATGTTAAGGCATGTCGGGAGCTCAATCTCTGCCGCACGTGTCTCGACGGTAAAGTTGTTACCCGCATGGTTAGTCATAGTCAATGACAGACCGGTGCCGCCAAAGCTCATGGAGGGACCCCAGTTCTTGAGGGAGATACCGAACTTGAGCTCGTCGTTCTCGCCAGTGACATACTGGATACCGGCATCGATGGCGAAGCCGGAGCCAGAGACGTTGTCGGTAGACTCGGTGATCATCTTGACAGTGGCGCCACCATGAATAGTGTTGGTGAAGCTGTGGGCATACGACACGTTGATGTTCATCAGGCTCGGCGAGAATGTACCATTGGCGCCGCCCTCTGGGCTGTCGTAGGTAGTGACTTCAAGCTGACCAAAGCCGGCAGAGAAGACATACACACCCAAGACACCCGACTCAAACACACGCACACCAAGACCAAAGCTGTTGATGACAGCACCGCTGTTGAGGCCACTCTTACCACCATAGAGGATAGTGTTGGAATAGGCCACCTCGATATTGTTGACAAAGGCGAGGCCTGCGATGTTGACAAATGTGGCGTCGAGACCACGAGCGTTGGCGACATTGACACCACCCCAACCTGTACTGCGTGCCCACGGATTGATGAGCAACTCAGGGGCACCGCATGTACCACGGCGCTCGTCGTTGCCAGCCATTGCCGATTGCGCTGTAAGCGTCGCAAGTATCACAACAACTGCAAATATTTTAAATATTCTCTTCATTTCTGTGATGTTTTTTCAGTTTATCATTCAATGTTAGAACTGGAACGAGTTGAGGTCGACCGGACGCATGGTTCCGAACCACTTGATGACACGTTCGCCGATGCCAGGCACGCTGACATGGATGAGATACATACCACCCGCAATGGGGATACCCGTCTGGTTGTGCAGATCCCAGTCGAGAGTCGTGGTGTTGACAGGTGTAGGACCAAGTGTACGCACCAAGGTGCCATCGACAGTGTAGATGCGAACGATACAACCAGCCTTCTCGCCATTCTCCTCGCCTGTAGGCAGGTTGACAATACGCACTTTCGTTTCGAGCTGACTGATGGTCTCGTACTTGGAGTAACTATAGTAGGGATTAGGTACCACATTGATGTTGGCCAACAGCGAATCGACATAGCTCTGGCGGGCATCGTTGCCAATGGCCAGATTCTCAAGAACAGCGTCGCTGGCATTCAGACGGAACTGGTATGCCGGCATATTCTTGTTGATGGCGGCAATATTCGTATCGGCACGCTGAATAGGAGTTCCGTTGGGCGACAGGCATGTGCCGTAAGGCTGACGCACATCGATGTCGATAGTGACATCGCACGGGATACCGTTGCTTGCGCTGTTGGCATTGAGGGTCTCGTCGTGTCCAGGATAATAGAAAGAGTAGCGCGACGAGACAAGAGGCATATTGACCCAAGCCACCGAGGAGTAGAGCAACGAGATAGAGTCGCGCATAGAGAGCATCACAACATCGTTCTCGTCGTCGATAACACCATCGTACATGGCCCAGTGACCACGGTCAAACCTCTTGGTCTGCATCATGCGTTTTACCGAGGAGAGCATCTGCATGGCCCAACGACCTGCATCGTAGGATGGAGTACGATAGGTGGTGATAGCGTCGGTGTTGGCGATAATATTGTAGAAAGTCTGGGTGCAGGCATTCATGATATAGATGACATGACGGCCACCGAATACATAGTTCTGGGTACCATCGGTGAGGGTATAGGTAGGATTCCACAACATATCACGTCCATTGTACTGCACATAGCGTGAATCCTCGCCAAACATGATATTGAGACGCTCACCAGTGACGACGTTGATGGCATAGCCGGGGAACCAGCCCATACCCTCGGCCGCGATATAGGCAGGATTGCCAGGATCGTTCACGTCGGGAGTGATACCAAGAGAGTCGCAGGTGCGGCCAAGTTTGTCGACCGAGGCGTGTGCACGAGCAGAGAACTTGCGTGCGTTGCCTTCAGACTGGGTATAGTCGTCGCACATCTCGACAACCGGGCAGCGAGTCCACTTGCTGGTATCGGCGGTAAAGACGATACGCACACTGGGAAGCTGCGACATATCGTTAAGGTTGACAGCCTTGTTGAACTTTGTCGTCATCAAGTGACGCTGTATCTTATACTTGTTACCCATAATGCCGAGACTGTCGAGGATACGGTCTTCCGGCATATAGTACGAGAAGTTGAAACCAGGATGGAACGGCAAGGTGGAGACGAGACCATAGGGCGACCACAAGCCTCCGATGATATTCTCAAACTCCTGATTCTTGTCAAGACCTTCGGTTATGACGCGGGGGTTCTGGGCATCACTCAAAGCGTCAGTATACGATTTGAAATAGTCCTCGTCGAGGTGAACTTCAGCAAGACTGTAGGGAGTACTGCCGCCATAGAAAGAGATATAAGAGTTCTCCGCGAACTGGGAGCCAGAACGAATCCAGTTGGTGATCATCGAGTTGTCGTTATCGGGGATACCACTCAACCACTGATAGTTCTCGTTGGCGAAAGTAATCTCATTGCTGAGCAGAGCACCCTTCTGTACAAAGCCACCACTGTATACGCCATCGGGGAACTCGAGAGCGGTTGCGGTGGGAGTGGGGTTGACCAGAGTGATAGCCAGACCGAGTTCAAGGAAAATCTGTTCGTTGTAGCGAGAGATGGTGAAGTCGGACCAAACGGTGTCGACATAGCGTATGTCGCCATTAGTGGAGTTGATGGGTATCTGACCGCCATCCGAACGGACGACGCACCAACGGGTGTTGCTGTTGATACCCGCTGTGGAGTCATTTTCGCCAGAGTTATCCTTCACGTTCCAGAAAAGCAGATTGAACGAGCCTTCCTTAATCTTAAGAGGATCGATGACACGCACATTGATAGGACCATAGTTCTCCTCATATTGGGGATTGGGTATGATGCAGGGGTCGGTCATATACGAGGCATCCTTGGTGGCTGTGACAGAACTCACAAACGTTCCTGGTGCCTTTGCAGGTTCACCGGCTTTACCCATAAGATACTCCAGTGAAGCATCGTTCATACGGAGAACAGAGCCTCCGTTGCCATAGCCTTCGAGACGGATAATGTTGGGGCACATGCCGAATTCAGACTGGGCCATCGTGCCACCGTCCTCGGCGGCAGGATTGTGCGGTATGGCGGTAATCGGGGCGATACTGCCACCGCGTTCGTTCTTACGTCCGGCAAGATACGGTTCCTTCTGACCATCGAGGAAAGAAGCATCGGTCTGGGAATACTCTTTATAGCAGTTCTGCGAGTATGCCACTGCAACGTAGTAGTATTCCTTATTGTTGACAAGTTTGGTGTTGACACCGGTAGCGAAGGCGTCGTTGGTAACACGGAAGACGTGCTGGATACCTTTGTTTGCACCCTCGACCATCGTCTCGCCGCTCAGGATACCGGTAGCAGTGTTGGTGGTGAAGTTGACCAGAGTTCCAATAGGACGAGTACCGGCGGTATCATAGTAGTTTTCGATATCGCACTGGGCAATGAGGCGAGCCTTGCTAGGATCGCCGATGTCGGCAATCGAAGCTGTTGCATCGGCAAGCTGATAAATCTGATAGCCCTCGAACTTGAAACTACGCTCGTCGTCAGAGTACTCGACAAGATTGCCACTGGCATCATAGAAAGAACGGACAATACCCGGATCGATTTCGGAATAGGCCTCTCCGTAGTTGTTCGACTCGGGATTGTCGTAATGGAGATAAAGGATTACTTCATTGTTGAGTTCCTGACATGTCATCGTAGGAGCATCCGGTCCATCGAGCACCTTGAAGCAGTTTTCAAAGAGCGACTGGCAGACATCGTCGATCTGGCGAAGCACCTCGACAGAGCTCCATGCGTTGCCCGAAGAAGCCTGTGCAAAAGGAATACCAACGGTGATATAGTTAAGAGCGCCGGGTTTCAGAGTGAAAGGACCAGCCGACTGCATGAAACGACGGTCAGACACAGGGTTGCCGATGTTAGCCTCGGTCCAATCGTCGGTATTGATGGTAGGAATCTCACCACCGGTACCCCAGTGCCAGGGGTCACTATTGCCCGGGAACATGAAGTCGCACTCGATGTCTGTGACGTTCGAGCCGGAAACAGCATTGCCACCATAGTGCATACGCTGGCCGTTCATCCAGTAGCCACGCAGATAGTTGTAGTAGTCATTAGCCTTCGAAGGTTCGCCGGAGATAAGGTCCGAACCACTGTTGTTATAGTACACAAAGCGGCGCATACCGAAACGCTCGTCGTCGATAATATTGTTGCCGAAGTTGACTCCATTGATAGCACAACTGCCCACAACATCACCCGGATGGTTGATAGGATTGTACCAACTCATAAAGTCGGCAGCATAGAAGAGGTCGGCATCGTCGGTAATAGCAATCGTGTCGTATACAATGCGGCCTTGTGCATTGGTGGAATCCTGACCACTGACGGTTTTCATCTTATACTTGGCCAGCAACTGCTGCAACTGGGCATTACCATTGGTAAGAATCCAGGGGATATCAACTTTCGGATTGTCTTTACCGTCAGCATCCATATAAGGTCCCTGGAAGAAGTCGATACCGACAGCCGGAGGGATACCGGAATAGTTACCGGCACCAGGGCCGTCAGCCTCATCACCGTTGTAGCAATAGCCAAGGCCACGCTTGACATCGCATCCTACATAGTCGTCGTAGGCATAACCCAGATCCGGGTCGACCCACTGGCTGAAGTAAGTCTCACGCAACTCATAAGTAGAACGGTTGATGATTTCGTACGAATAGAACGTCATGTTATTAATCTCGTCGTTTGTCGAGAAGGCGAATGCCTGGGCACGTATTTCGAGACCGATAGGCTGACCGCCCGTCTCGGTGTGAGTGTTACCCATATCGTTGAACACCCACCAGATGGTCTGGTCTCCCTTGAGGACCTGGTCAGAGAGAATACCTCCCTTGACAATACCGGCAGAAGTCTCCATCGTGGGAAGGCTGACATAGTTCTGTCCAGGATTCTTGGCCTTGATGGTACGCGGGCAGAGCTCGTTGTCGAAATCGTAGTAAGGATAGTCGCCGGCATCGGGATGGTACTCACCATCGCCATCGGCATCATAGAAAGGTGCCAGATAGTTGGACACATTCTCACCCTCACCCTTTGCGGGCCAGTTGACAATCACATCAGGAATAGTGTAGCTGCCAGAGTTGATTGAGCCATCCTGATAGTGAGAGATGAGATCAAGGACTTCAGCCTTGGTGATGACATAATGCTTGTCATAGCGGTTACACACTTCGAGGTCGACAGCAGCAGTGTTGTCGATCTTCAAAGGACCCGGCCAATAGTCGTCGCCATTCTGACCGAAACGCAACGCGGCAATACGCAGCTGGTCGTTGACGTCAGTACCGCCAATCCACAAAGCAGCACAGTAGAGAGGACACGTGTTGCTGTTTTTGGGGATATGGTATTGAGCAGTGCTGCCATCGTACCACATATTGCCATAGCCGTTAATCTGGGCACGGACATTGTTGATGTTGAGCTCCGCAGTACTTTGTGCACGCTTACACACCGCAGCCTTTGTCCGAGCCATTGACCTTTTGATGTTGGGCCTGCTGCAAGTAGTGCACTCGCGGGCCATCACTGATCCACATGTACCTACCAATAGCAAGGCAACCAATACAATTTTGCTGTATATACTTTTCATCTTATTTATTATTTTTCGCGTTGAGATTAGAAGTTATAAGACAGTGAGAGTTTGATAGTACGCGGGCTGGAATAGTTCCACGTGCCGTTACGCAAAGTAATAGTGTAGATATCGCGGAAAGCCTGAGGATCCATATAGGAGTTGATAACGAGCTGCGACTCGGGGTCGGTCAGGTAACCATTATCCTCGGGGTTGCCGGTAACAGCGAACACTCCGACAACGTTGCGGATATCAAACAGGTTGTTGACAGTGACTGCGGCGGTGATATAAGTGTCACGCTTGCCGACCTTGACGGGCCAAACCTTATCAGCTATGATGTTGAAGTAGAAGCCCCACGGCAGGCGAGCGCCACGATAGCTGCCGACAATTGTAGTCTGCGAATTGGAGAAAGCCTTGGTGTAAGGACGACCCGACTGGGCGACAGCCATAAAGTTGATACCGAAGTTCTCAAGAAGTTTAACCTCTTTCTTGCGCTTCTCACCAGTTTCCTTGTCAGTGACAACACGGGAAACCGTCGGACCATTGTATTTAGGGCCACCTGCATAGCGGAAGTCGACATTGGCTTTGAACTCATGACGGCGGTCGTCGCTGATAGGATTCAGCATCTTGAGGGTGGTATAACCTTCCTTGATAAGCTCAGTCATTGTGGTTGACGACAGACCAGTACCTTCAGCGTACTGCAGGGTATAGTTTGCATTGATACGTATATTCTTTGTCTGACGGAGGTCGTAGGCCAAGGTGACACCCTTGATGGTACGGAAGTCTTTGTTGTCATAGCTGTAGTAGTTGGGGTTAGGATCGGCACCATTATACTGAATCAACTGGATAAGGTCGCGAGTCTCCTTGTAGTAGGCCGATGCGCTGATAGCGGAAGTTTTGTTCAGAGCCTGCTGGAAACCAATCTCATAGTTGGTGATACGCTCAGGCTTAAGGTTAGGATTGCTGACGCTGGAAATCTGAGTCATGTAGAGGTAGCTCAAGTAGCTGGCCTCCCATCCCGACGAAGGACGACGGGCTATAATGTCGTAACTGGCTTTGAACTGCGACTTGTCGCCAATGGGGAACGAGAAGGCGATACGAGGCATGGCCACTATCTGCGGCTTGTAGGGTTCGAACACGCCATCGACGTGCACCTTGCCGTCATTGACCGACTTCTGACCTTCATCATTACGATACGGGGTGGGTTTACCAGAGACACCGTTCACGGCGCTAGGCGAGGAGACCTCGACACCATTAGCATCGTACCACACGCCATTGGGGTCGCGATAACCGACAATGCTGGGGGCCGTCTGGTTGTCGACATCAGGAACCTGGTTGACATAGGGGGTCCAGTCGTCAGCGGCACCGGCATAGATATTACCACTATAGCCATAGGTGGCACGACCGGCACGGAGGTCGCCGACAGTGTAGGAAGAATAGAGCAGATAAGGATCCTTCAACACGTACTGGTTGCCATCGAAGTAGTCTACACGGACACCGACGTTGAAGATAAGGTCTTGGAAGAAGAACTTATCCTGGATATATCCAGCCATATAGATGGGCGAGAATGAAGGAAGATACTGATACTTGGTATTCGTAGGATTGAAGAACTCCTCAAGACTCCAGTTGGCACCGTTATACTTCTTGCCAGTATGATCGTAACCAATATATGAGACGTAGGAGTTACCGCTGTTGAAGAGTTCGTTGGCCGAGAACATGTCAAGGCCACCGGCAGCAACGAAATCTTCAGGTTTATAACGGTCGATATCCATCCACTCTGTTTCGCCGAGTCCAAGGTAGGAACGGAAGGCGGCATCGAATGGAGTCTGCTGCTCAACATTAAGCAGACGGTCATAGCTGACATATAGCTGTGAGCCGCGACGCTCCTCGATAGGATTATCAAGATCCATCTGAAGGATATGACGGTTGGCGTTCTGACGCATCAAAGTCCAGAGGCCATAAGCGCTCAACGAGTAGGACGACTGCCACATCTGATCATACTGGAAACCTATCTCTATTTCATGACCGAAGATGTCTGCCGAAGCCTTGGCCTGCAAATAGAGGTAGTCATTCTGGGCTTTTGCATACGAACCGCCCTGAACACCGACATTGTTAATAAGGCCATATATGCTTGAAGGAGAGTCGCCATTGAACAAGCCTTTGAAACCACGAATATAGTCGATGGTGGTAAGATAGGGACGGAGGTCGCGCAGTTCCTCACTGGTAAACAGCTGTTCGTTGTAGTTGGCAAGGATAGGATTGTAAGTAGAACCGCTACCGGGCACATAGGTCACATTGTCGTACCAGTTGTTCTGAACCATAGCCCACTGCGAAACTCCACCATAGTCATACAACTGCGACTCATAGGTCGGAACCTTCTCGGTGATAAACTGTCCTATATAACCATATTTGAATACATCGTCAAGGCTGTTGCCAAAGCTCTCATTGTAGCTCTTGGCCGTGTAGCGGTTGACCATACCAGTGATGTTGTACATGACGTTCTTGATGGCCGACGACGACTTGGCCTCATCCTCATTCGAGGCGACTGCATCGCGGAAACGCTGTGTAAAGTCGACCGTAAGAACCATATTCTGCGCCTCGGTGACCGTGGTGCCGGAAAGCGACATGTTTAGGGGCGAGAGCGAGGCACTGGGGCTATGGCTGGCACTGAACTCGCCAGTGACGGTCAACGTGGCATAATCCGAGAAGCGGAAGTCGAGCGCACCCTCCATAGCCACGGCATAATACTGCAGATTAGGCACACGGCTGGCGTCGCCGCCAAAGTCCTTCTTGGTGAGACGGGTAATCTCGTGGAAGTCACTGGCACGCAAATCCGTCTCGGCCGAATAGTTGACAACATTGTTGACCGGGTCGTACGAGAGGGGATTCTGCTCAATCTGGCGAACAAGTTCATCGTTGACAATCTGATAGCGATGGCTCTTGACACGATAGAAAGGAGATTTCTCGTAGGACGCCTGACCGGTGAAGCGGAAACCGACCAAGGTACGCTCGACCGACGAACCGTCGTCAAGAGAGAAATTCTTCTTGATGACGGGACCCGTCAGGTAAACCATGAGAGTGTTGTACAGACGATAGTCAAGGTAGCCCTCCCAACGCACCATACCTTTAAACTGGCTCGTCGGCGGCTTGAGGGTGATGACCTGCGTACCGCCGATAGCCTCGCCGATGCTGGCAGGCGTACCACCAAGGATAACCTGGATTTCAGCGATAGCCTCCTTTGGCACAGACACGCCGGTACGTTTTCTGACATTGCCCTGCATGGTCACCATGCCCGACTCACCACGGGCAGTACCACTTCCGCCGTCGCTGTATCCGACGCCACCGACTGCAGCCACAATACCATCTACCGAGGTGGCAGGCATCTTGGCGATATCATCGCTGGAGATACGCGAGCCGGACTCCGGAGTACCGATTTCGATGACAGGCACCTTCTGCTCGACAATGGTAACCTCGTCCATCATGGTGCTGGCGGTGGTCATCTCAATGTTGACAACGGTAAAACCGGAAGCAGTCACGTTGACACCTTCACGGACGTAGGTGTTGTAACCCACGAAACGGACCTCGACGTCGTACTTGCCGACAGGAAGAGGCTTGATGGTGAACTCGCCGTCGAAGTTGGTGACGCCGACGAGCACCTGTTTGCCATCCTGCTTGGCAATGACGTTAACCATAGGCATAGGCTCTTTTGTTTTGGCATCGGTGACGGTACCTTTCATCGTGCCTTGTGCCAGTGCAGCGAATTCCGCCACCAGCAAGAGTCCGAGCGACAATAGTACTTTTCTAAACATTCTCATTGCGTTTACATGTAAAGAGATTATTGATTTTATTGATTTAATTCATCTATATATGGGTTGTTGAGGATTGTCTGGAAGACAACCGCCTGTCTCAAGTCGAAATCCGAAGGCTGTTCGCTGGCCGTCACAAACAACGGGGCAGCGGCGACCCTCTGCTTCTTTACCTGCACTGGGGCAGGCGAAGGCGATGTAGGTTGTTCGTACTCATAACTGAAATAGGGGTTTTCTTGAGTACTCTCCTGTTCGAATACCGGTTCCTGCTCATCAAACTGCATATCGTCCTGCCGGTCTGCATCCGCAGTCTCGGCTATCGTACGCTTGAACCGCTTGTAGAGCGACCCAACGAACGACAGCGCGACAAACAGCATTATGAGAGTGAACTTCATCCTTGTCTTGCCAGATTAAAACTATTCAACAATCATGTTTTTGTCTTGCATCATGCAACCACCTCGCTGGTTTTCTGCTTGCCAGATATCTCATACACGATAGAGCAGGCTATGCAGAGCGACGAGAACACACCGACGACAACACCGGCCAACAGTGCAAAGATGAATCCACGGATGACTTCGCCACCGAAGATAAACATCATCAGCAGGGTGACGAAGGTGGTGCCGGAGGTGTTGACCGTACGGGCAAGAGTAGAGTTGATAGCATCGTTCATGTGTGTACGAAGATCGCGTTTCGGGTAGAGTTTGCGATATTCACGCACACGGTCGAATATAACCACTGTGGCGTTGATGGAGTAACCTATAACCGTCAGCACAGCCGATATAAAGTACTGGTCAACCTCCAGGTTGAACGGAAGCAACCCGTGCAACAGCGAGAAGATACCAATAACCAGAATGGTATCATGAGCCAAAGCCGACACGCTGCCAAGGCCGAAACGCCAGCTGCGGAAGCGGAGTCCAATATAGACAAACATGACAATCAGACCACCTATGATAGCCCAGATGGAATGTACCAGGTTGTCGTGGGCGATTGTGCCGCCTACCTGGTCGGCCTGGATGATACCGAACTGGTTGGTCTCTGTCGACTTGAAGTCGTCGATACTGATATTGTCTTTGAAATACCGCGAAGTACCGGCATACAGCTTCTCCACTATCTCGTTCTTGACCTCGTCGCCATCCTCTGCAATCTTGTACTTTGTCGTAATCTTCAACTGGTGGCTCGGACCGTAGGTCTTCACCTCGGGAGCATCGTCGAACTGGTCGGCCAACGACGAGCGAACCTCGACAGCATTGACCGGCTGGTCGAAGCGTACCACATAGGTACGGCCACCCGAAAAGTCGATACCGAAGCTGAGTCCACGCACACCGAAACTGGCGAAGCATATAACTATGGCAATGCCGGCAACCAGATAGAATGTCTTGCGATGGCCTATAAAGTCGACATGGGCATTGCGCAGGAAGTTCTCGGAGAAGGGGAGCGAGAACGTCATGTTGCGCTTGTGGTTGAGGTTGCTGTCGATAATCAGACGAGTGACAAATATCGAGGTGAAAAGAGAAGTGACAATACCTATGCAGAGGGTGACGGCAAAGCCCTGGACAGGACCGGAACCGAACATGATAAGAACAAGACCTAGCAAGAAGGTAGTCACCTGACCGTCGATGATGGCGGAATAGGCATTCTTGAAACCGTTCTGCACAGCGTTTGCAACGCTTGCGCCGGCACGAAGTTCTTCCTTGACACGTTCATATATGATGACGTTGCCATCGACAGCCATAGCCATTGTAAGCACTATACCGGCGATACCTGGCAGGGTAAGCACAGCACCAAGCGAAGCGAGAATACCTATTAAAAGGAATACATTAGTAATAAGGGCAGCAACCGACACCCAACCGGCGCGATTGTAGAACAAGACCATGTAGATAAGCACCACGATGAATGCCAAGACGAACGACCACAAACCGTTGCGTATAGACTCCTGTCCGAGTGAAGGTCCTACCACGGCCTCCTGCACAATGACGGCAGGAGCGGGCAACTTGCCGCTTTTAAGGATGTTGGCAAGGTCCTTGGCCTCTTCAAGGGTGAAGTCGCCAGTGATAGAAGAACGGCCACCTGCAATCTCGCCGTTGACGCGAGGAGCGGAATAGACCAGATTGTCGAGCACGATAGCGATGCAGTTTCCGATATTCTGACCTGTTATCTTCTTCCAGTCGTTGGCGCCCTCGCTGTTCATAGTCATGGAGATTTCGTTGCCTCCCACTGTCGAGAAGTCCTGACGGGCATCGGAGATACAGCTACCGTCGAGCAGAGCCGAGCCGTCGCGGGTTGTGACCTTGATGGCATAGAGTACATAGGTGTCGGGGCCATAGTGGTCGTCAGCTTTTGCCGACCACAGGAACTTGACGGTACGTGGGTCGTAGACTTTCTTCTCGGCAGCAATGGCAAGCATCTGCGAGATGGCGTCCCTGTCCTTGCCGGCGGCGAGACCCACAATAGGACCCTGAAGCAGCTGCCCATCCTGTGTGATGTAGGGCATCAACAGGCTGAAGAGCGGGTTGTTCTGCGAGTTGCGCTCTACATCAGCTGTCGTGGAGGCACCCGCAGCACCGCTAAGTTGACTGAGACTGTCGACGGCATCCATGTCTGTAGCAACCGTATCGGCCTCGTCCGCCTCGCTCACACCAGCGTTGATCGATGCAAGGTAACGGTTGGATGCGTCGAGGTACTGGAAAGCCTCGGTATTGTCGTAAGTCAGCCAGAACTCGAGCTGGGCAGTACCCTGCAGGAGTTTACGTACACGTTCAGGCTCCTTGACGCCGGGCAGTTCAACGAGGATGCGCTCGGAGGCGGCAAGCTTCTGGATGGTGGGCTGTGCAACGCCGAACTTGTCGATACGCTGACTGAGGATCTGATAGGTACGGTCGAAAGCGCTGGCAGCCTCTTCCTTGATGACCTTGATGACAGTCTCGTTATTGTCGCCAAGTTTAATCTTGTCACGCAGCTGACCATTGAAGTATCCGGCGAGCGAGACATTGGGGTCGAGAGAAGTGATGGCATCGTAGAAGAGCGACACAAAGTCGCGGTTGGTGGTCTTCTTCTGGTTGGCCAGAGCGATGTCGATAGCGTGGTTGAAGAGAGTATCCTCGGTGTGGTCGGCAAGGGCGCGTACCACATCGACGGTCGAGACCTCGAGCATCACGTTCATACCGCCTTTAAGGTCGAGGCCGAGATTGATCTCGCGGGCCTGACACTGACGGTAAGTATAGCCGAAGTAGACCTTCTTGGAAGCCATCGAGTCGAGGTAATGAGCCTCACGGGCATTCTGCAGGGAGTCGATTATCATCTGGCTGTCGTACTGGTCGGTAGCACGCGCTGCAACAATCTGCTTGGCTGCATCACTGTTCACGTAGTTCTTTGCATTGGTTTTTGCTTTGCGCTCAATACTCCCCGTCACGAATGTGAACGACAATTGGAACAGACACACGAGTGCAAAAGCCCATACCAAAAATCTGATAAGTCCTTTATTCTGCATAGTTTAGGTATAAATTTATAGTTTTTATAATATTCACTTTGAATGTGCAAAGATAAGAAAAAATCTTGACATAGCAACGTTTTTTCAAAAAAAACATGTATTTTTGCAAAAAATTTCACGATAACCATAAGGAGTATGGATGACAAGAAATACCTTTCCGTCAAGGAATGGGACGACGAGGACAAACCAAGGGAGAAACTGATTGCCCAAGGAAAGAAGCATCTATCTAATGCTGAACTCATTGCGATATTATTACACACTGGTGTCAAAGGGCACAGTTCTGTTGATCTGGCCAAGGATATCCTGGCGACAACAGGAGGGAGTCTGACTTCGCTTTCGCAAGCCGACTTTGCACATTTCAAAAGCATACACGGGATGGCACTTGCCAAGAGCGCCACACTGATGGCTGCATTGGAACTAGGATGGCGCATGCAGAGCGAGATAAAGAACAGCAAGGAACTGATTGTCAACGACAGCACAAGTCTGTTTCAGACAATGTGTCCGTTGGTCGCCGACCTCGACCATGAAGAATTTTGGGCCGTCTACCTCAGCACACGAAGGAAGATACTTGGACGACAACGCATTTCTGTTGGAGGACAGACAGAGACAACCGTCGATCTTCGCATAATTTTCCGAGGCGCGTTGGAGGCCAAGGCGGTGTCGTTTATGGTTGTACACAACCATCCGTCAGGGTCGCTCAACCCAAGCCGCAACGACCGTGAGCTGACACGCCAACTCGCCGAAGCAGGCAAAATAATGGAAATCAAACTACTTGACCACATCATCATTGCTATCGACACTGCCGGCAAAGCCGCCTACTACAGCTTTCATGACAACGGAGCAATCTAAACAGTCCTCCCCCACCCTTTGTACAGTCGTACAGGTGGCCGGGGGAGGCTCACCTTGTGGCAGATAGCTTTACAGAGACCGAATCCATCTGTCCGCCCAAAGGCGGATTCATCTTATGCACTTCAACATCCACGCTGTCCACCGATGGGAACGCGGCCAATACAGCATCACAGATGCGACGTGCAACATGTTCCAACAAGTTTGAAGGAACATCCATCTCGGCCTTGACTACCTGATATACATCGAGGTAACTCACCGTATCGCTGATACGGTCCGAATGTTCAGCCCGTGCCGTATCGGTCACAAAACCAATATCGACAATGAAATGCGTGCCAATAGCGCGCTCTTGCTCGAAACATCCATGATGCGCATAGAAGCGCATGCCCTTGATTCCAATGACGGCCATCAGATGATATTGTCGAACTGGTGAAGGAAACGCAGGTCGTTTTCGAAATAGAGACGCAGGTCGCGAATCTGGTACTTAAGCATAGCCATACGTTCTACACCCATACCGAGGGCGAAGCCAGAGTACTCCTTGCTATCGATACCACAGGCGTCCAGCACGTTAGGGTCGACCATACCACAGCCGAGGATTTCGAGCCATCCGGTATCCTTGCATATGTTGCAACCCTTGCCACCACATATATTGCACGAGATATCCATCTCGGCACTGGGTTCTGTGAATGGGAAATAGCTCGGACGCAGACGTATACGTGTGTCCTCACCAAACATCTCCTTGGCGAAATATAGCAGAGTCTGCTTGAGGTCGGCGAATGTGACCTTCTTGTCGACATAGAGGGCTTCCACCTGATGGAAGATGCAGTGTGCACGGGCACTGATAGCCTCGTTGCGGAACACACGCCCCGGGGCGATGATGCGAATAGGCGGCTTGTGCGTCTCCATAACACGCACCTGTACCGACGAGGTATGTGTACGGAGTGCGACATCCTGTCGGCCTTCTTGCTTTTCAACAAAGAAAGTGTCCTGCATGTCGCGTGCGGGGTGATCGGGTGGGAAATTGAGTGCCGAGAAGAGATGCCAGTCGTCCTCAATCTCTACCGACTCTTCCACAGTGAAGCCGATGCGGGCAAAGATCTCGGCAATCTCGTTCATAGTGACCGATAGCACGTGGCGACTGCCACGTTGCACGAAATCCGCCGGAAGCGTAAGATCATGCGTGTCATTAAGTTCAGGCGACTGTTCCACATAACTCTTGAACTCCTCCACCTTGGCGGTGGCGGCATTTTTCAACTGGTTGAGGGCGATGCCTATCTCCTTCTTCTGCTCGGGCGGCATGGCCTTGAACTGTTCGAATAGTTCGGTCATGATGCCTTTTCTGCCAAGATAACGCACACGGAACCTCTCTATTTCGGCAGCCTTGTCTTTGAAATTCTCTATATTGGCAGCTGTGATCTCTTCAAGATACTGGCCAATGAGGGTCTTGATATCCATTGATAAGTGTTATAAGATATGAACGCCAAGAATAACAACATTTTCAAGCGGGCGGTCGTTACGGTCGCACTTTGAGGCAGCAATCTTGTCGACCACTTCCATACCCTCGACCACCTGTCCAAACACTGTGTAATCACCATCCAGATGCGGGGCTCCACCCTCGGTTGCATATACCTTCATCTGCTCGCGAGTGTACTTTTTATGGTACTTCTCGCCGATTTTCTTCAACTCGTCCACTTGGAACACCTGGCCTTGCACGATATAGAACTGCGAGGCCGACGACTCGCGCCTGGGGTTCACATCGTCGCCCTGTCGAGCCGCACACAGTGCACCGCGACGGTGGAAGAGCTCGGGAATTATCTCGGCAGGTATAGTGTAACCAAGCGAGCCGTTGCCAAGAGCCATGTCGGCCTTGGCATCACGCGACTTAGGGTCGCCAGCCTGAATCATAAAATTCTCTATCACACGATGGAAAAGGAGCCCGTTGTAGACACCTTGCTCGGCCAATTTTAAGAAATTATCACGATGCACAGGGGTCTTATCGTACAGTTGAACCACAATTGGTCCCATAGACGTCTCGATGAGCACCTTAGGGCCATCCATGACATCAACATTATTAATATCAACAACTTGTGCGCTCACAGCAAATAGCGGCAGCAAAAAAAATGCAAGAAAACAGATTTTTTTCATAGCAGATACGATTATTTTATTTAATTTTGCACTGCAAAAGTAAGAAGAAAAAAAGAATTAAAGGCATAAAAAAATCCACTTTTATGAACAAAAAAGCCATCTTTTTATCCGTCGCATTGTTTATCAGCATGTTATCCTGCATGTTTTTCGTCTCATGCGACAAGGACACCAACTGCTATCTCGACGTTTTGGTGGTCGACGAGGCCACCCGTACACCCATTGCCGGTGCAAAAATCACCATCAGCCAGAACGGAGGTTCATTGTATGACGAAGGCGTCACGGATGCCTCCGGCATATATCAGACCCACTTCTCGGCACCCGCAATAGTCAACATCAACGCCGTGCTCGATATGGGCAACGACGGTGAACGTCGCGGCAGCAACGCCGTGCGTCTGATTGAAGGCGAGGTGAAAACCGTCGTCATCCCTATGTCGTCCGAAATTTTCTATTAACATCAAACTTCGCAGAGCATGACTTTCAAGCCCACCACGAGCGACCTTGAACAAATGTCACAGCTTGGCATCACCTCCGAGCGCATGCAGGCACAGATAGACAATTTCCGCCGAGGCTTCCCAAAGAGCCGGCTTGACGCAGCCGCCACGTCCGTCAATGGCGGCATACGTGTGCTCTCCGACAAAGAGATTGTGCGCTACGAGAGGCAATACCGCACCCTGGCACGTGGCAAAAAAATACAGAAGTTCGTTCCCGCATCGGGTGCGGCCACGCGCATGTTCAAGGACCTCTATGCATTCTCGTCCACCTATTTCGGGGTTGCAGGCAACTTTGACAAAGAATTCCCGGAGGTCAAAGAATTTCTCGAGAACATACACTCATTTGCCTTCTTCAACGACCTGAAGGCCAAAATGGCTATAGCCGACCTCGACATTGAGGAATACCTGCAGCGTGGCGACTACACCACGGTCATCAATTTCCTGCTTAAAGAGCAGTATCTCGGATACGGATCGCTACCAAAGGGCCTGCTCAAGTTCCACCGTTATGGTGCCGTACAACGTACACCTGTCGAAGAGCATATCGTCGAAGGGGCACTCTATGCCCGCAATGACGACGGCACGGTGAACATCCACTTCACCATATCACCCGAACACCGTGCCGCTTTCCGGCGCAAGCTTACCGAAGTAAAACAGTACTACGAAAGCACACTGGGCGTAAAACTGAAGATAACTTTCTCTGAACAGAAGCATTACACCGACATCATCGCCGTCGACGAACAAAACAACCCCATCCGCGACGATGACGGACGTCTCGTGTTCCGTCCCGGTGGACACGGTGCACTCATCGAGAACCTCAACGAACAGCGGGCCGACCTCATCTTCATCAAGAACATCGACAACGTGGTTCCTGACTGGATGAAGCACACCACTGTCATCTACAAACAGGTGCTGGCCGGCATGCTGCTGGAACTACGAGGCAAAGCCAACGAGTATCTGCGCACCCTCGACGGACATCCCGACAGCAAAACCGTCAAAAAAACAGCACGCTTCGCCACCGAAGAACTGGGGCTCACCCTACCAGGCGACATCTGCGATGCCGACACGTTGCATCGTCTGCTCGACAGACCGATGCGTATCTGTGGCATGGTCAAAAACCTCGGCGAACTTGGCGGCGGTCCTTTCTACACCATCGACACTCGCGGTCGACGCTCATTACAAATCGTCGAATCGGCACAGGTCAACCACAACGACCCGAAGCAGGAGGCTATCTTCCAAGCCTCGACACACTTCAACCCTGTCGACCTCGTATGCTGCACGAAAAACTATCACGGACGCTACTACGACCTGCGACAATATGTCGATCCCATGACAGGCTTCATCAGCAAGAAAACGAAAGGTGCCATGACGCTCAAGTCACAGGAGCTGCCAGGTCTTTGGAACGGTGCCATGGCAGATTGGATTACCCTTTTCGTCGAGGTGCCTGTAGCCACCTTCAGCCCTGTCAAGACCGTCAACGACCTGCTCCGCAAGGAGCATCGCGAAAGCTGACACACAACGTGCCTTAAGGCCTCCTCGTTTAATTCGTTAATGTGTTAATTCGTTAATGTGTTAGTCGCTTGCGCAGCCTGACTCACGAATTCACAAATTAACAAATTGACGCATTCCCGTAATTGTAGTCCTATGGATAAACCGATAATTATTGCCGGTCCTTGCAGCGCCGAGAGCCGCGAGCAGTTGAGGCAATGTGCCGATGCACTGAAAGCACTGCCCCATGTCAGCATGATACGTGCCGGTGTATGGAAACCGCGTACCCGCCCTGGTGGTTTCGAGGGTATGGGCGAGCCGGCACTTGGCTGGATGCAAGAGATTCAGAACGAATACGGCATTCCATTCTGCTGCGAGGTGGCAAGGCCGGAGCATGTGGAACTATGCTTACGCTACGGCATTGAGAACGTATGGCTCGGTGCACGCACCACAGCCAACCCATTCATGGTGGAGGAGCTGTGCGCATCACTGCGAGGCAACAGTATGCGTGTGATGGTAAAGAACCCGATGCACCCCGACGTGCGTCTATGGCTTGGTGCCATCGAGCGACTGCAGCAATGTGGCGTCAACGTCACCGCTGCCATACACCGTGGCTTCTCGATGTACGACTGGCATGCCAACGGCAAAGCCGACAGCCGAGGCTACCGCAACGACCCGTTGTGGGAGGTTCCTATGGAGCTGCGGCGTCTGCTGCCTGAGCTACCCCTGCTGTGTGACCCAAGCCATATCGCCGGTCGCTCCGACCTGGTACCCTCTGTGTCGCAGAACGCCATGTCGCTTGGCTTTGACGGGCTGATGGTAGAGGTACACCCCTCCCCGTCCGACGCCCTCACCGACGCCGGGCAGCAGCTGACACCCGTACAACTGGCCTCGCTGCTGGCCGTACTGCCGCAACCATCAACAGACTCTCGACTGGCAATGCCGGCACTCACCGCATTACGTACCCGTATCGACGAGCTGGACCACGAGTTGATACGTCTGATAGCCGAGCGCATGGACATCTCGCGCCGCATGTCCGCCATGAAGCGCGAGGTGGGCATGAGCGTATTCCAGCCGCAACGCTGGGAGGCCGTGCTCACCGACCGCCTGCGGCAAGCCGAAAGCCTGGCGTTGGACCAGGCTTTCGTAAAAGAGCTGCTAGAGAAGATTCACGGCGAGAGCGTCCGTGTGCAGATGGAGAGCTGAATTCGTTAATGTGTCAGTCGCTTGCGCAGCCTGACTCACGAATTCACAAATTAACAAATTAACGCATTCTCAACTATTCAGCGGGGACGACGCTGACGAACGAGCGGTCCTCACGGCCTTTGTGGAACTTCACGACGCCGTCGATGAGGGCGTAGAGAGTGTGGTCCTTGCCCATGCCGACGTTCTGGCCGGGGTTGTGGACGGTGCCGCGCTGACGGACGATGATGTTGCCGGCGACGCACTTCTGACCACCGAAGATTTTAACACCAAGTCGTTTGCTTTCGGATTCGCGACCGTTACTGGAACTACCAACACCTTTTTTGTGTGCCATATTGCATTGATTTTAAAAGGTTAGACTTTAGTTGATGCTGTCAATCTTGATTTGGGTCAAGTAGTCGCGATAGCCATTCATCTTCTGGAAGCCTTTGCGACGGATTTTCTTGAACACCAAAACCTTATCGCCCTTAAGGTGGCGAAGGACGGTAGCCTTGACATTGGAACCTGCAATGTAAGGTTTGCCCACTTCAACCTTGCCATCATTGTCTTTAAGCATCACGGTGTCAAAAGACACTTCGCTACCCTCGTCCTGGTGCAGACGGTTGACGAAAATCTTCTGATCTTGGGCGACCTTGAATTGCTTGCCTGCGATTTCTACGATTGCGTACATTTTGTTTAATTATTTGTTAATTAACTTCTTTCAAAGAATTCAACAACTTTTTCAAGCCTTGAATCGGACTGCAAAGATACAAACTTTTTTTATTCTGGCAAATTTTTTTGTCGTTAGAGACAGGGCAAACGCATCAAATTTCCAGTAGCGAGAACAGGTAATCGATGCTCCAGCTTGCCTTGAGCCGTTTGGTTACCAGGCTACCTTTGCCTTTGTCGCGTTTGAGAATATTGAGCGAGAATTTTCTCACCAATGCAAAGTTTTCTGCGGCCATGCCCGCACGTTTTCTCTGCCAGTCCTCGCCGAAAGTCATGTCCAGCACCCAGTGCAGAGAGTTCTCCACACCCCAGTGGCTGCGGATATGGCGTATGAAGTCGGCCTCCTTGCCAAGGCTGCTGATGTACCAGCG
>FLNX01001879.1_pt1 | contig 44731 bp, 33 predicted proteins | sample 1140341 | NCBI WGS metagenome assembly FLNX01 (sample SAMEA3878208, study PRJEB12797) | bioreactor metagenome | biome: Moose rumen | place: Sweden | collected 2011-10 | reverse complement strand
GCCATAATTGAGCAAGTTATTCGGTGGTAATCCGTCTTTGGCGCGAATGAAGTTAGGATTTCTAAAGACACTACGCCAATAGTATGCTGCAGCACGACCTTCTAAGTTATCAACATCCCCGCTTCTCACCTGTTTAGACCATGCTAACATATTCGTATGTTCAATACCCTCATTTGCTAAAATATGTGCTTGTCCGGCAATCTTCGCTACCACGGTTTGTTGCCACATTTGTTTGCGTAAAGGTCCCGATGCTTCTATTTGGCTACGGAAACGTTCCGATTGGAGCGTATGCCCCTCTAACGGCAATTGGAGACCTATAGGCATATGTTGGTCATTACAGGTAATGATTGCCACGTTATTATCCAACAAATGGGACATCAAAGCCTGTGTAATGGTTATCTGCTTGTTATCTAAAATGACAACACCCACATCCTCAATAGGAACGGATTTGCGTGATGCTTTCTTTTGTTCCTCAGTGAGGTTCTCATCCTTTTCAATATCAGGATAAGTGACAATAAGTTGCGCCAACTTGAGGTTCAAGTAAGCCGGGGTTTCAAAACATAGAACACGTTTAATCATTTCTCTATAATATTTCCAAGCCTATCTACTTTGATCGGGATGCAAATTTCTTTGATCATTTCATCGGTAATTGCCCGTTCCATCTTATTCAAGGGAGAGAATTCTACCTTATTTATTATTGGTGAAGCAACATTCTCAACTATAAAGAACGCCTGATTACCACTTGAGGAAACAAATTTGTATATCCTTGATTTATTGATTCCATTGGTGTCATCTGCTTTAGGCACATAAACCAAGTCACCGGGTGCCAGAATGAATCGGAGTTTTGCTTCCTCTGTAACCAGATTCTCATTATGAACCCATCCGTCCAACAAACTACGCCATTCTTTCTTGCCGCGCTTCTGGCAATCCACCGCCACTTTGAAAGGTATGGTCACAAATGAACGTTTCTCAGAGCCTTCCTCCGTTTTGGTAGAATAAACAGCAAAGAATAGATTTGTTCCCTTAGCAGCCTCTACAAACTTTTTGCTCTTTGCGCCAATTTGTCCCACAGCAAATTTCTCTGCTTTCTCATACGTGCGTACCTTATATATTGGTTTATGAGGTACACCATTATTGAGTTGCTGAATATCTGCGTTCATCTGCTCAATACCATCGGGAGAGAAGGCCAACTTTGAATCATTATTGCAACGCGCCAGATGCGCAAGAAGAATCTTCTGGATGGCTTCAGAGGTCACTTTGTTGAGGATATAATCTTCTGTAAAGGAATCATCTAATGCGGTTCTAACTGCATAATAGTGGTCGTTTGTGTCCTTGGTATAATAGAAAACCTCTATACGTTTGAGGTTGACATCTGCCCAGACATCCGGTTCGGAAGCAAAGTATTTCTTGATTTGTTTCTCGTCCTTTCCCTCTTGTTGCAACGCACGCACTTTGGCACGCAAATCTTTCTCAACTATATCATCCACATGCTGGAGCGCATAAGTCAGATTGACAAATTTCTTTTTGCGCAGATTCACTTCTCCAAAATACAGTTGCTTTATGTAGAGACTTGCGGATAGACCAATTGTCCCCTTTCTTTTGGGGTACCCTTTGCTTCTTGCCATCCACAAAACGAATGGAACGATTACTACTCTTATTGATTACGCGTAAGTTTTGCTTGAAACTAACAATTATATTTTCCAACGTTTCCTGTACGTCTTTCTGGAATCCATCGTATGGCGCAATAAAGTCCGTGAATTTATAATGCTCTTTCCCGTCTGCACTTCTCCAGACTTCCCGCTTGCGCAGAAGCGTTTGCAAGTCATAGCGTGCTTTCTCATCCTTGTCTAATGCGGATTCGTTGCTCAACAAAGCTACATGATTGCGAGTCGTGAATGCAATGATTATTGCATCCATTGCGTGGTGACGGTGATCAATACGTTTTTTCTCAAAGCCCTGACGTAATTCCAAAGGCATATTGGGAATAATGTGCCCATTTGCTGTTTTGGCAGTAAAGACCGTTTTGTTTTGTAACCTATTCAGTCTCTCAAAACGCGGAAGAATAATCTTATTCCAAACATCATTGATACCCCAGTCTTTTTTCAGGCGCGTGGTAGTTGCACCGTTGCACACAATCAGATTCTTGCTAACGGCCTCTGGCTCATATTCCGTCTTACTGATTTTCTCGCGCACTATATTACTGAGCAGTTGCATCATCAATCGGTTAATATATCGGCTATCGTTCATCTGACGAGCAACAAACTTCTCAGGAATCTCATCTAACATCAGTTTCTCTTGTTTGCGCGAGTCTCCGGCAAAGTTCTTACGAATAGTATCTTCATACGCTTCGGGAGATAATATTGTTACTACCTTGCCTCCGGACAGTGTAATCTTTTCTCCTCCGCATTTTACAATGAACTCATGCCCCAACATTCTGTCTTTGCGTGCATTAACTTCTGCTTCACAAATAACCTTGTTGGACATTGAGTCATCAAAGAAACGCGACTGAGGAATAACATGCTCAATCTGATATGCCGGAGTGAAGAGTTTTGCTAATGGAATAATCTCTCCCGTATACGGAGAAATATATTTTTGATCTAACCAAAGGCGATATTTCTTGATGTCTTGGGCAGATGGTTGTTTGAGAGACGCTAAGTCATTTATGATGCGTTGCGTCTCTTCATCGGGTTTGTTGGAACTTAACACTCCATCTTCATAGATACGGAAAAGTTCTTGTTGGCTTGGCGAATAAGCGTGTACACCTTCAATCTCCATGTCGGGATTCATAAATTCCTGTAATAGCAATTTTGCACGAAGATTGGCTCTCTCGTTCTCTTGTTGGCGTTGCTGGGTCTTCTTGCGTTGCTCGGCATTCTGTTTGAGGTCGCGCCCTAACTCAATATGTATTTCGTCTATCTGGCCTTCTTGTTTCCATATATCGCGAACCGTACGCAGGCTTTCCATCACTACTTGTTCCACTATTGGATTATTAAGCGAGTGCAAACGGAAGGATTGCAGATACTTATCTATATCTTCCGGCGTTTCCCATTTGGTGTCATTCTTGCGCACATCATAAATAACATATTCTGCAAGCCACAAGGGAAGTCCTTGGAAATCTTTTATTTCATGCATTGCATCCAGTTTTTCGCGGACACGCTCACTAATCGCATCGTCCACTTCACCGGTAAGAATATGCTCAATTCGGGATTTTGTATTGGCATCTATAGCTTCTTCACTCCAAGACTCACCGCTGCGCATCAAACTGAGCAATTTCTGCGTAGCCTTTTCGCTATATGCTCCGTAGTCGGCAGCAAAAGGCTTTTGTTTGCTCAGTTTTTCTACAAACACATCCGACAAGTTATTGACTTCCGCATAATGTTTGAGTGCAGCCATAAGTTGCTGTTTGTCCGAAACAGAATACAAGATCTGCCAAATATGCTCTATTGTATTTGAAGAAACTTCTCCTCCCGCTTCTTGTAAAATAGAAGAAATGGCAGATGTAACAGGAGCTGCAGGGTATTTCTTTTCCTTGTCTGATACATAATTCCAAGACAAACCTTTCTTTTGTTTACCTGCAATGTGTGTAAGCAAAGACGTTTCGGTTACTTCTTTCTGCGTAAAAAGCCATGAAACCAATTCTGCCTTATTGGATATATATTCTGCGGTACAATCTTCCTTTCCTAATCCATTTGGAGTTTCGCGGTAGATATGCAGGTTTTCTACAAACTGCCATATACGGAACTCTTCATATAGAGGATGCGATTTGGAGATACATTTTAAATACTGCCGTTGCCATGTTCCTTCTTTATCCTTATATACATGATACTCGTAGGGACATACGTTTATCAACGACTTTTTGCTTTTCAGAGGACGTTGATAGAAGATGATATCATTCAGCAGTAGATATGTGAAATCCTTGCTGGCTATACTACTGCGGTACGCATCATTTTGCGGATAAAGCGCCTTAATGCACTCTGCGTACAATTCTTTGTTTTGTAATTCGGGAATAAACTGTTTTTGCGTATCAAGAATACGTTTCAGTTCATCCATATAATACTTCCTATCTACTACGCGCACTAATTGACCAATAATTTTCTGGTCAGGATTATGTAACAAAGCATCATAAATAAACTCGCCTACCGTTTTATGGCTTGCATCTATATCTTGCTGAGTCTTGATTTTACGGAGTCCCCAATCATCTTCTTGCGGAGCACTTATCGAACGTTTAACATTTCCTTCTTTATCTTTTGCATCAGAGCCATCATCATTCAATTTTGTGGTGACAATAAAATCTCGAACCTTTCCTTCCCAATCCAACGGGTATGCACTTTGTCTGCGGTAAACGAATCCGTTTTCTAACGTAATCTCATACCACGTCCTTCCTTTTGATTCTTCTCCTGTATTACGAACCGAAACCACTTTTTGAGTTATTAGTTCTTTGCGTTCATTTGATTTTGTTTCTTCTTCCTCTCCACGAGCTTGATTATAACCACGTTTTTGATTGAATTGATGAAGAATCCATGCTAATTCTTGTTTAGTAATGGCCTGCGTCAGAGCTTTCTTGCGCAAATAGTAAATAGTCCAGTCATAAGCTATATTTCGTCCGTTAACCAGTAATTCCGGATGAACTTGCGCAAACTCATGAACCATTTCGAGAAATGAGTCTTTGAATAAGAAAGAGTATTTCCCATCAATCATTTCCCAAGCTAATTTAGGTTCTGCTCCTTGATTGAGTTGGCCATAACGGTTTAGTTCGGTACTATAATGTTCCGGCAAAAATCCAAGAATAGATAAAACTCGGTTTAGACGCTCCCTTCTTAGAGCATGACGCTCATATAAACGCCTAACTCCGCGATCTGCAGTCCGCGTTGCTGTTTGTGAGACGGAGTTGCCACTTTCAAAATCTCCCATTAATTTTGCATCCATCGGGATAATACGGCTACCAGCATGAGAGATACGTTTCTTAGTGTCTTCTTCATCTACTACAGCCCAACCGATACTATTCGTTCCTAAATCTAATCCGAGAATCTTTTTTGTCATGGTATTGGAGGTTTAAAATATTACACGCTCACCAAAATTCGGTCACAAAAGTACAAAATAAAATCTACTTATGCAAATATAAGTTGGTTTTTTGAGGAAAAGTTGTCAAAAGTGCGTCTTTGTGGCACAAAAAAGACCGCCTCAACGCGAGCGGCTATGATAGCGGTTAGGCATAGTGGTTAGGGGAGTGGTTATGATTGCGGTTAGGAATAGTGATTAGGAACAGCGGTTAGGTGTTTTTTTAGCGAAACGCTGCAAAACGAAAATAAATTTGTATATATCAAAAAAAAGTTGTATCTTTGTGCCCGAAATTATGTACGCATATGCGCAAAAGAGATTTTAACAAAATAAAGGCTAGTCCGTCATGGGCATTTAACCAAGACCGTTCCACGGACAAATGGACGCATGGTTACCACCGCTACCCAGCCAAATTTCTTCCTAATGTAGTGGAGAAATTAATTGAGTTATACCATCCGCAAGAAGGTGGTATGATTGCTGATTTGTTCGCAGGGTGCGGCACTACATTAGTAGAAGCTAAGGCACATGGTTACGCATCTATCGGCACGGATATAAACCCTGTAGCCACTTTGATTACTCGTGTCAAAACCACCCCTATTGATCCTGTAGAATTGGAAGCCGAGTATAATGCTTTTGTTGCAAAATTCGCGATGTACAATCCTGCGGCATTTATCGACATGCCAACACATAAACGGCTTGATTATTGGTTTGTGCCTGAAAACAAATACAAAGTTGCTTTTCTATATCAATGTGCTAATGAAGAGAATGACGAACAGATTAAGGAATTCTTCCTTGTTACTATCTCTCACATTCTTAAGAACTGCTCAAGATGGCTACAATCAAGCACGAAACCTCAGGTTGATCCGAAGAAGTCTGTTGTGGATCCTTTTAGCGCTTTTGAGCAACACTGCCAACAAATGATGCAGAGCAACAAACTGTTCTATGAGCATCTGCAAACACACAATTTCTTTGATGTTCCATGTAGAATCATTGAGGGGGACGCTCGTCATACAGGAATAGAAGATACCTCTATTGATACAATCATTACATCTCCGCCTTACGTAACCTCATATGAGTACGCAGACATTCACCAGCTAACTGGTTATTGGATGGAGCTTTTTGATGACTTGGCAAAATTCCGTCAGAAATTCATAGGCACTTCCTATTCTGGCAAGACTTCATTGGAAGTGTCTGGCAGCGAATTGGCGAAAGATATTATCAAAGCTCTTGACGAAAAAAGCCATCTCATAGCGCGAAATGTAGCTACATATTTCAACGACCTGAAACAAGTTGCTGAAGAAATGGCGCGTATCTTAAAAGACGGCGGTTACGCTTGCGTGGTTATCGGAAATACAACCATCAAAGAAGTGCAGATTAAATCTGCCGAAGTATTTTTTGATTTCCTCCGAGGCACAGGGCTTAAAGAGGAAAAAATAATCAAGCGAAACATTCCGTATAAACTCATGCCGACACTGCGGGATAAAAACACGGGACGTTTTACAACTCTTGACAACAAAGATTGTAAAAAAGTGTACCCTAACGAATATATCATCATCATGCAAAAATAATTAACATGGAACACTCATTTAATATACGTCCTTATGCGCGTTTGCTTACTATGTTAGGCGAACAATTAATAACTAATGAGCAGATTGCATTAGCGGAGTTAATAAAAAATGCGTATGATGCAGATGCGGCTTGGGTAAAGATAAGTTTTGAGAACTTTGAAATTGTTAAAGACATTGACGAATTTATTTTGACCCCAAAATCTAAAATCATCATTGAAGATAATGGCTGCGGAATGGATTTGAAGACTATTGAACATAGTTGGATGAATCCAGCAACCCCAAATAAAAAGTCAAAAGAGAATGAGGTTCGCACAACTCCAAAGAAGAAAAGAATTATTCAGGGAGAAAAGGGCATCGGACGTTTTGCTATATTAAAATTAGGCAGGGATATTAAAATAATAACTCGTTCAGAAGGAAGCGACAAAGAGTACTTTGTTAATTATGATTTATCGTTATATGACGATGATTTTCTTTCAAAAGAAGGAAAACAAGAAGAATTATATATTGACGATATAAAAATTAACGTAACAGAAAGAGAGCCTCAATCAATAATTGACAGAACCGTTATAGTAAACAGCCAGCAATTCGATAATGACAATAATCATGGCACAAGAATAGAGATAACCAATTTGAAAGGTTCTTGGTCTGAAAAGAAAATAGACGAAGTCGGAGAAGAATCACAAAAATTAGAGTCTATATTTGATAAAATCATACAGAAAAAAAGCCAATCCCCAATAGAGGTCGGTTTTGAATTTAATGGGGAACGACGGATTTTTTCTAAAACGGCGATTGAAAAATTAGCAACATTGTTAAATTACTCTTCTGTTCTTAGAATAACAGATGGCAGATATGATGAACTGGAAGGAGTTTTTACTTATAAACTAAACGACATTCCTTTCAGATTGCCTCTGAATAATGCACAAATAGCGGGATTGTCCTATTTCCAAAAAAGATTTATGGGCAATAAGGATTTATTTGGTAATCCTGTTATTAGAAAAACCACATGTGGAGATTTCAAATTTAATTTCTTTGTTTTTGATTTTACTGCCGATAAAGAATCTCCATATTATTTAGACAAGACCGAAAAGGAGCGAATTAAAAACCATAGAATATACTTATATCGAGACGGTATCCGTGTGGCTCCATATGGCAATCCAGACAACGATTGGCTACAAATCGACAAGCAACGTGGTATTGGGCGTGCAGGAGATTATTTAAGCAATGATCAAGTAGTAGGTTTTGTTGATATTTCGAAACACGGCAACCCAAGATTAAAAGACAAAACAAATCGCGAAGGACTTATTGAAGAAGGAAAAGCTACTCAGGAGTTTATAGGTCTTATACATTCTTTCTTACTGTTCATACGACAACATCCGTATAAACAATATCAAGAAGGAGTCAAGCAGCAGAAAGAACAAAAAAATGCGAAACTCCGCGTTGTTGAAAATAAGTTTGTTTCTCTACAGGAAGCAATTAAGGGAAATAGCGCCGCAGAAACCATCTGCAAGGAATTAATGGCATCATATAAAACCGAGCAAGCCTTCTACGAAAACAGATTGGACAGTACCGAAGATTTGGCAGCTGTCGGTTTATCCGTAGAAACAGCTTCTCATGACATGTCTATGATGTTAAATAAAGGCATTGATGCAATAGATCAACTAGTCGAAGATATTGACGGAGGCATTTTATCAGATGAGCAAATTGAGAATGAACTACACTCTATTCGTGGCATCTTCTCGTTTGTTAGAGACCGAATGGGAGATATTCAACTACTATTCAAGTCCTCCAAACAAAGGCGGCGCAACATTCGCTTTACGGATTTATTGGAAAAGGTGGAAAAAATATATAGCCGCACATTAAAACGTGAAAATATCAATTACAATGTTGTTAAAATTGGCTCCCCGATTATCGCAAAATGTACTGATGCTGTAATACTACAGCTGCTGATAAACTTATTCGATAATGCAATATATTGGCTGGGGATGCCAGATATGGCAAAAAAGCAAATCACTATTACACTTGATGGAGAAAATCAGCAAGTAATATTCTCAGATAACGGTCCTGGCATCAGGGAAGATGACAAACCATTTATATTCGAGGCCTTCTATTCTGGCAAAGAGGACGGACGTGGTTTAGGACTATATATCGCACGCCAATTGTTGCAAAGGATGGGGTATTCTATCTCTCTGGCTGAAATAGATTCAGAGAAAGTACTCTCCGGAGCAAATTTTGTTATTAACTTTGTAAAATCTGATGACAATGACTAATATAAAAGAACTATTTTCGGGCATAGGAGTGGTGATTGATGAAACTGTATATGCTAAAGAGGAGGCACCAAATGGCATCCAAAAAATCGTCAATTCACTAAAAGACAATCATATTCCAATGTTAATGTATGATGGGCTACCAGATGATTCCATTCCTCAGTTGCATTCAATGAGTTTCTTGATTCTCGACTGGAATCTAAGTGGTGTTCGTCCTATACCTGAAGCCACGATTAATGATAATATTGATTTTCTAAAAAAAATGCATAGCGTTTGTTATGCCCCAATATTCATTTTTAGCGACGAAGATCCACGCGATATAGAAGTCGCATTAGATACAAATGGATTTAATTTAGAAAAAGAACCCATCTTCATAAGGAAAAAGAATATAGTTGATACTGCAGATAGATTATTTCAAGAAATTGAAAATTGGGTAAAAAAACGTCCACCAGTATATGTCCTAAAAGAGTGGGAAAGAGCAAATAGGGAAGCAAAGAAAGAGATGTTATGGTCTTTAACCGAAGCACATCCTGCTTGGCCTCAAATATTAAGAGATAGTATTGACAATGATGGTGGTGATAAAGATTATGACTTGCTAAATTTATTACAAAACAATTTGTCTTATCGCATAAATCCCATCAAACTAGATGATGATATACTATCTCAGGAAACGATAGGAGCTATAACAAAAGAAGATTTACGTAACATATTAGAATGTGAACGTTTTATATCCAATGACAAGTTACCTGATTATCCTTTTTCTGGTGACGTATATCTAAAGGAAAATATATATTATATAAATATTCGTCCTGATTGTGATATCATACGTGAGCAAAAAGATTTATATCTGTTGAAAGGAGTATTCATTGATGAAAGTAACATTAACAAACAAGAAAGTGACGAAAACATACCATTTGTAAATGGGGAATTTATAGAAAAGAAAAATTGCAGTTATGTTGCATTTATTCAGGGAAAAATTATGAAAATTAGTTATCGTAAATTATGCATAGATAAATGGAATAATATAAAAACATATCGTATTGGACGCCTACTTCCTCCATATATTAGTAAAATTCAGCAACAATATGCAGCATATCTGCAAAGACAGGGGCTCCCAAGTATTCCTAATGAAGCTATTTTTAGATAAATTAATAAGTACCTCCGAAATAACAACAGGCACATATTATGACAAACCGTTATTTCTACCAAGCAAACATAGCAACATTCCTTGCAGAAGATACCAACTCTATCTTCGGTAAAATGTCGCGTGCTGATGAGATGGACACGGCATCCACTCAGAAGTTCGCTTGGGAGCAAGAAATAACGATTATGAAGGAACTGCTTGCACCATACTTCCAAGAGCAAGCGCAGATTATCTTTGAATATACAATCCCGCGTTTAGGCAAGCGCATCGATGTGGTGGTTCTTCTCCGCGAACGAGTTTTCGTGGTGGAATTCAAAGCCGGTGAGGAAGAGTTCAGGCACCAAGACGTAGATCAGGTATTGGACTACGCTTTGGACCTTAAAAACTTCCACCAAGGCAGTGCAGACCGATGTATTATTCCAATTTTAGTTGCGACGGAAGAGACAGCCTTCTCTACCCTCTGCCAGCCATCGCACTATGACGATGGTATATATGAGCCTCTGCTAACTAATGCGGCACACTTGAAGGATGTCTTCGAGTTGGTATTATCGCAGCCTATACTCCCAAAACAATATGCTGTTTCTTTAGAGGATTGGTCGCGTAGCCGTTATGCGCCTACACCCACTATCATTGAGGCTGCGCGGTCGCTTTATCTCAATCATAGCGTAGAAGATATCACCAAAAGCGAAGCGGAAGGTGCGCAATTAGAGACTACCACACGCTATGTGCGCCAAGTCATCCATGATACCAAAGCCTGCGGAGGAAAGAGTATCTGTTTTGTCACAGGCGTTCCCGGAGCCGGTAAAACCTTGGTAGGCCTGAACGTAGCTGTACAACAAGAGAAACAAGACTTAGCCGTTTATCTCTCAGGGAACGGGCCTTTGGTACAAGTTTTGACGGAAGCCCTGACACGAGATAAACAGGCGCAGGAGAAGGAGACAGGCAATAAAATCACCAAGAAAGAAGCGGAGAGAGAAGTAAAGCGTTTCATCCAAATCATTCACCGCTACCGTGATAATATGCTGGGTAAAGTTAAAGTATTGAACGGTGTCTTGGAGATTGACCCCACAAAGGAGTTAAAGGACCAAGAAGCTGGTTATGGTGAGGTGGAAAATATCGCTATCTTCGATGAAGCACAGCGTTCATGGGATAAAGAGCATATTGCTAACTGGCTGAGCCGCAAGAAAGGGTTTGCTAATTTCCCGATGTCGGAAGGTGAGTTTCTCATTTGGTCATTGGATCAAAGACCCGATTGGGCGGTTATCGTTTGTCTGGTTGGTGGAGGTCAAGAGATTAACACAGGCGAAGCCGGTATCGGTGAATGGATACGTGCACTTAACGAGACCTTTCCCCAATGGAAAGTATATATCTCCTCACAACTAACTGCCAAAGAATATGCGGAAGGAAAAGTCTCTGAACTTTTGGAGAATAACCCCAATAAGACCTTCTCCGACGACCTGCATCTGGCAGTTTCTATGCGCTCATTTCGCGCGGAAAGTTTGTCTAACATGGTACATTATCTGCTTGACGGAGATGCTGAGAACGTCCGCAAGATATATACAGACATTGCTGATCGCTATCCTATTGCCTTAACACGTGATTTGAACAAAGCCAAAGAATGGCTGCGCACTCATGCACGAGGAAACGAGCGTTATGGACTCTTGGTTTCATCAAAAGCCTATCGCCTCAAACCGCTTGCTATTGATGTTCGTTGCAAACCGGACACGGTTCACTGGTTCTTGGATGATATCAACGATGTGCGTTCTTCGCTTTTCTTGGAAGATGCCGCATCTGAGTTTGATGTGCAAGGACTTGAACTCGATTGGACGTGTGTTGTCTGGGATGGCGATTTGCGCTATACGCCGAAAGGATGGAATTTCTTTGAGTTCAACGGCGGTAACAAATGGAATAACATCAAGAAAGCAGACCGCCAAGCCTATCTAATTAACGCCTATCGCGTTTTATTGACTCGTGCACGACAAGGGATGATTATCTGCGTTCCTGAGGGCTCACCCGACGATCATACACGTTTGCCTGAGTTCTACGATAGTACATACAACTATCTCAAGAGTTTAGGGATTGAAGAAGTATGACATTAAAAGGACTCTGTAAATACTATATCAGTTGTATTGCGTTGGAAAGCAACACTACATTTCGGGCATCTATGAAAGACGAACAATCTTTCATAACTTTACCTTGGATAAACGACTACACATTAAAGAGACCTGAGATTGGTGCATTTCTACGAGGGAACCAAGAAAAAGAAATGGATTTGCTGATTGGCTACCCTATACTAAAAATAAAACATTTTCTTTCGCCAATATTTATTATTCATGTCACTTATAGTGACGGAACTCATGGAAAACAGGAAGGATTTTCAATAGATGACGAACTATTGATAAACAAAGATATCATAGATAAGTATTCCACAAACGAAAAAACAGAGAATATCTATGAACTGCGTGAACTCGAAGCCGAATTAGGTTTTACAGAAGGACATGCGGCTTTCTCTGATTTATCCGAAAAGGTTAATTTGCTTAGAACGGTTCGTCCTGATTGGAATTGGCTTGATACGTTGGACATTGAAAATCTGCAAAAAGGGCCGATGCATATAGGAGATAGAGATGGTATTCTGAATAGAGCCATTCTATTTGCAAAAGAGCCTACTCCATATACTGTTGGACTAAGTAATGAGTTAGCTCGTCTTGAAGAGTACGGAGACTTGGATATTTCTCATTCGGTGTTATGGAAATTCATCCACAAACAATTTAATCACAATCCAAAGTTTGAGAAAGAAATATTAAAAGTTCTTCCCCTGAATGACGAACAGGAAGCCGCTGTCCGTTCGGCATTGAGTGCTGATGTCACACTGATTGCAGGACCTCCGGGAACAGGCAAAACACAAGTTGTCGCCAATCTTATTATAAATGCTGCGATGACCGGGCAGAGTGTCCTGTTTACCAGTAAGAATAACAATGCTGTCGATGTCGTAGTCAAAAGAGTTAATTCCCTAAACAAAGAACTTCCTCTGGTGCTCCGATACGAAAAGAGTACCAAACAATGCATCTCCGATTATGCTCAGTTGTGGGAAAAAGCAAAGAGGAAAGAAGAATCATTTCCTGATGCCATAAGCGCATACAATCAAGTTTATTCCAGTTATTCCTTAAAGCGTGCACAAAAAGATCAGATTGTCCGGACCAGAAACAAACTCGATGAAATTGAGCAGAAGGTATGTGCAATCAGGGATAAATATCAGCATGTTATTGGCATAATAAATGAAAATGAAATAAGCGAAGTAAGGAGTGCATATAAAGATTTCGTCCAATGTAGAACCGCTTTGAAAAATGGTCCTACTCGTTTTATAGACAAAATCTTCAGGAATAGGTGGAAGAATAAAACTGCTGACCGTAGTGAAGTTGCAGCAGAAACGGTTAATTCATTTCTGAGGAAATACCAACAAGGACTATCTCTCACTCGTTCTGCAAATGACCGTGAATGGATGCAGTTTGATAATAGTTTCAAATTGCTAATGGATGATTTAAGTGTGATTGCCACTTATGATAGTTTATTAAAAGAGGTTTGCGAGTCTGCCTCACTTGAACAACTTGACGCTTCTATGATGGGTGCGCAAGTGGAACTACAAGCAAAAGCAAAGACTGCATGGAATGCATGGCTAAATGAGCATATCAGCATTTTTAATGCCAAGAATCGAGCAGAACTGCACAACTATTTAAGTCTGCTTGAACATGACCACGTAGATTCGTACACACCTGCACTGAAATCTATGTTGCCTGTGAGCGCTATCACATCCCTTAGTGCACGCAGAAGACTGCCTTTCAAAGAAGCGGTTTATGATTTACTCATTATAGACGAGGCAAGCCAATGCGATATCGCCTCCATGATTCCGTTGCTTATGCGCGCTAAGCGAGTGGCGGTAATTGGTGACAAGCAACAGTTGAATCACATTTGTCTATTGAGCAAACAAACAGATTTATCACTCATTCTCAGCAATGATATTGAAGCCCGGTGGTCTTATCGTAGCAGTTCGATATATGATTTGGCGGAAAGTATGACAGAATCGGAAAATATCATCCAACTACGCGACCACCATCGGAGTTTTCTTGATATTATCCAATTCTCTAATCAGGAATTTTATGACAATACACTTCGTATAGCCACAGATTATAGTCGTTTGCAATCTCCTAACGATGGGAAAGGACCTATTCTTGGTATGCGATGGATGGATGTCAAAGGAAAAACCGTTCGTCCGGAATCTGGTGGTGCATATAATCTTAAAGAAGCGGAAAGTGTTATAAGAATTCTCCGACGGTTAGCGGTAGAACTGGAGTTTGAAGGAAGTATAGGAGTAACTACTCCCTTCCATTTACAAGCAGAAATGATTACCAAAGCGTTGGAAAGAGATGCGGAATTACGAAACCATTTGGAAGTGCATAATCAAATACTGATAGATACAGTACATAAATTCCAAGGGGACGAAAGAGACGTAATCATATTCTCACCTGTTGTATCTGAAGGAACAAAGTCACAAAGTCTCATGTTCCTAAAATCGACCGGAAACTTATTCAATGTAGCCATTACGCGCGCTCGGGCACTTCTTGTTTCCGTGGGAGATAAACAATACTGTAAGCATTGCGGCGTAAGTTATTTGGAACACTTTGCTGAATATAGTAGTGGAGAAAATGCTCCTGTGGAAAAGTCAGAATGGGAGCATATTCTGCAAAAAGCTCTGTCTGATGCAGGTATCCCGGTCACTGCACAATATCATGTGGACAAATATTATCTTGATTTAGCTCTTTTCCATAATGGAAAGAAGTTAGACATTGAAGTAGATGGAGCTATGTATCATCAGGCATGGACAGGAGAACTCAGTTACAAAGATCAATTGCGTAATCAAGCCCTGATGCGTGAAGGTTGGGATGTAATGCGTTTCTGGGTGCAACAAGTTCGCGACCAAATGCCTTGGTGCATTGAGCAAGTAAAAAGATGGATGGAGAATAGTAGATGATGCTACAAACACTAAAAAATACATCGGTTATGACTCTTTCCGCCCTTTGCAGCGAGAGATTATAGAACACGTTGTCGATGGCGGTAACGCGTTGGTGCTGATGCCAACCGGTGGAGGGAAATCGCTTTGCTACCAGTTACCGGCACTGATACGTAAGGGTGTGGGAATTGTTATATCACCTCTTATCTCGTTGATGAAAGACCAAGTGGACGCTCTCCGCGCAAACGGCATCGCCGCAGCCGCTATCAACAGCAACAACTCAGAAGCTGAAAATAGGACGATTATTGATCTTTGTTTGCAAGGGCAACTGAAACTGCTCTATATATCACCCGAACGCTTTGTCGTAGAGAAAAACCGTTTTCTCTCGCGCATCCCGATTGCGCTTTTTGCTATTGATGAGGCGCACTGTATCTCCCAATGGGGACATGATTTCCGGCCAGAATACACCCAATTGGCAGATATCCTTTCGGCCTTCCCTAACGTACCTATCATGGCTCTGACAGCCACAGCGGATAAAGTTACTAAGGAAGATATATTGCAACAACTGAATATCACCGATGCACAGCAGTTCATCAGTTCTTTCGACCGCCCAAATCTAAGTCTGCAAGTCTGCAAAGGCTATTCAGCAGCTGACAAACTGAAACGTATCTTAGCAATCATACGTATCCATCCGCATGAGAGCGGAATCATTTACTGTTTAGCACGCAAAACGACAGAGGAACTGGCTGCCAAGTTACAACTCTATGGCATTTCTGCATCTGCGTATCATGCTATGCTTAGTCCCGACGAAAGAAACCACGTGCAAGATGATTTTATCAACGACCGCGTGCAAGTGGTATGCGCCACTATTGCCTTTGGAATGGGAATTGACAAGAGCAATGTGCGGTTTGTGATACATTACAACCTGCCTAAAAGTATTGAAAACTACTATCAAGAGATTGGTCGTGGAGGACGCGACGGACTACCTTGCGAGACGGTTCTTTTCTACAACCTACAGGATATTATTCTCCTTAAACACTTTGCTCAAGAGTCCGGACAAACGGAGATTAACGAGGAGCGACTGAACCGAATGCAAGAGTACGCTGAGGCACAAGTGTGTCGCAGACGGATTCTTCTTAATTATTTCGGAGAAGTATCTGAATGTCAATGTGGGAATTGCGATGTTTGCAACAATCCACCCAAACAATTCGATGGCACACTATACGCTCAGATGGCACTATCTGCGATTACACGCGCCAGTGAACAAATCGGATTTACTGAAACTATAGATATCTTGCGTGGCAATGCCACAAGAGAGATATTGGCGCATGGCTATTCCCAACTGCCTACGTTTGGCGTTGGAAGAGATATTTCATTCCGCGATTGGCATGACTATATGCTGCAAATGCTCCAAATGGGCTTGATTGAGCTCAATTACAAAGAGAATCGACATATTCACATTACCACCATAGGCAAAGCAGTTCTTTTTAAAGGTAAAACCGTGCAATTGTCTAAAATCATCAAAGAAGACCTGCGAGTAAAAAACACTAAAACACACGTTGTTCAAGAAATGCCAACTATTGGGAATACATTTAACTCTACTTCCGAACCAGTTCCAACAGAGGATGAAGAACTCTTCGAGCATCTGCGTCAATTACGTTTGCAAATAGCGAGAGTGGAAAAGCTTCCGCCCTACATTATTTTTTCAGATAGAACACTTCATGAGCTTGCCACATATAAACCTCAAACCATTGCAGCCTTTGGCTCAATATACGGCGTAGGCGAAAACAAAAAGACTAAATATGGCAAAATCTTTATAGAGATGATTGCCGATAAAAGCGGAAGGCCAGTAGATGAGAGACCTAAATTATTTCCACAACCCAAATCATACATGCAAGAGCAAAAAGAATTGTATGCGAATGCCTATGCTCAATGGTCGGAGAATGATGATAAGGAATTACGACGACTTTATAAGCAAGGCATCCAAGTAAAAGATTTGTCAATAATCTTTCAACGTAATACAGGCTCTATAAATAGCCGGCTAAAGAAATTAGGACTAAAGTAACCAGTTCTTTCTCCGCCCTCAATCGTGGCAACCTGACAACAGCACCCTTCTTCACCACATGGTCAGAGCAGATGGGGTAAAATAATAAAGAATGCAAAACTCAAAAATAATATGAATGACCTTACTGTTTCTAATATAGAACGGCAAAATGTTCTAAACAACAAATATGCCATTGCCAATATTCAAAACAGCCTTGGCATTACCGGCATGTTGTTCGAAGAAGAATACCGCTTTACCAAAAAGATGGTAGCAGATTTCTATGAAGTGGACGAACGAACAATAGAGCGCTATATTGAACAATATGCAGATGAATTATCAGCGAACGGATATATTTTATGTAAAGGTAAACGGCTGAAAGATTTGAAGTTACAATTTGGTCACGTCATCAATGTCGGGAGCAAAACAACTCAACTCGGTCTATTCAATTTCCGTGCTTTCCTTAACATCGGCATGTTGCTTACCGAAAGCGAAAAAGCCAAACAAGTACGTAGCGTCATTTTGGATATAGTCATTGCTACAATCAACGAAAAAGCCGGAGGGGGAACAAAATATATCAACCGCCGTGACGTAAACTATCTTCCCGCTGCTATTACAGAAGAGAACTACAGAAAAAATCTCACATCTGCTATCAATCAGTATGTATCCGGTCACCAGACGATGAAGTACGCGCAAGTAACAGATTTTATATATAAAGCCATCTTCCGTGAAAATGCCCGCGAGTACCGTAAAATATTAAAACTCCAAGAGCAAGATGTTATTCGCCACACGTTGTATGCAGAGGTACTGCTCGTAGTCTCTTCTTTCGAAAATGGTGTCGCTGCAGAAATAGAAAAGGCTTTCCGTAATAAGGGTAGCATGTTGTCCATTGCTGAAGTTGAGAATATCGTAGAAAAACTCGCAGAAGAACCGATGCAAAAACCCTATCTCCACGATGCACGTACAAAAATGGCTTCGCGTGACCTAAGTCTTCGCGATGCACTTCACAATAATCTGGCAGAGTATATACAAGCCATTACACCCGAAGAATTCGAGAAATTCATCGGGACTGAATCTATCGACTTCGATAAAATCCTCGAAGAAAATCAAGATGTGTTAATTCGTCTAAAACAAGCGGAAGAATGAATAAAGAAACAAAATATTTCTCTTTCGAAGAGGTTTTAGACGTCTATCGCAAAACGATTCATTATAGTGGTGGAGGATTCAGCGGAATACGCGATGAAGGCGGTATTCGTTCTATCATAGACTTCGTACAGAACGATTGTTATTATCCTCAGTTTGTGGAGAAACTGACCTATATCGTGTATAGTTTTTGTGCAGGACATTACTTCACAGACGGAAATAAGCGTATCGCTCTTACGTTAGGAACCTACTTCTTACATAAGAATGCCTACTATTGGCAAGCCTGCGTTTTTATGCGAAAGATGGAATCGTTTGTCTATCACGTCGCAGCTTCCAATATTGACAAAGATTTATTGCAACGAATCATTCAATGTATCATGGACGGAGTCGATTATGACGAAGAATTAAAAATAGACATTGCCAATGCTATCTGCAATAAATCAACTGATTTTCAAGAAAATGTATAATTTATGCCCGACATTCTGACACCTGCCCAACTCCACCATTGCATGGCGCATATTCGCAGCAAGGCGACGAAGCCTGAGATACTGGTCCGGAATTACATAACCTTTTTGCTATAATTCATTAAAACCCACCAAAACCCGCCCAACCCTTTATAACTAAGAATATTTGACCATTACGCCCCCCCCATAAAAAAGACCGCAAAAGCGGTCTTTCTCGTTGAGCTGATACAGGCAGAAGCCTGCCGTTCCGATTACTTACGGATACCAAGCTCTTTGATGATTGCACGATAGCGCTCGATGTCTTTCTCTTTCAGATAATCGAGCATCCGACGACGTTTACCTACGAGGGCGGTCAGGGCACGCTCGGTACCGAAATCCTTGCGGTTCTTCTTGAGGTGCTCAGTCAGATGGTTAATACGGAAAGTGAAAAGAGCGATCTGGCTCTCGGCGGAACCGGTGTTCTTGGCATCTTGGCCATACTTGGCGAACAACTCGGCTTTCTTTTCTGATGTCAAATACATGACGAAATGTAAATTTATACGTTAAACAATCACGGCTAATGCAGGATATGGCATCACGACATCGCCGCATTTATGCTCTCGTCATCACGAAAGCGGCTGCAAAATTACAACTAATTATTGGGATATGCAAATTTTTTTACATTTTTTTTGCATTTTTAACTTATGTCTGCCCAATTGATGTCGGTGAGGCGGAGGGTGTTGAGGCGGCGTTTATAGATTTCGTTATAGGAGTCGTCCAAGTGAGGGTCATTGTCCAAGATGTCCTGTGCGGCCTGGCGAGCGAGGGACATGATGGCACCATCCGTCACGATAGAGGCAATCTTTAGTTCAACCGGGAGTCCCGATTGTCTTGTCCCCTCAAGCTCACCATATCCACGAAGTTGCATGTCCACATCGGCAATCCTAAAGCCGTTATTGGTCTCAACCATGACCTCCATTCGCTTGCGGGTGTCCTTGGAGAGGTCGTATCGCGTGAGAAGCAAGCAGTAACTCTGGTCGGCGCCTCGACCGACGCGTCCGCGCAGTTGATGTAGTTGGCTAAGCCCGAAGCGTTCGGCATTGACAACGACCATGATGGAAGCATTAGGCACATCCACACCAACCTCAATAACGGTCGTGGCAACGAGAATCTGCGTCTCACCGGAGATGAAACGTTGCATCTGAGCGTCCTTATCCTTAGCCTTCATTTTGCCATGAACCATGGATATCTTATATTCGGGGAAAGTTTCACCCCACTCATTATAGCCGTTCTCGATGTCCTGCAAGTCCAACTTCTCATTCTCCTTGATGAGCGGATAGACGATATATGCCTGCCTCCCTTTGGATATCTCGGAGCGGAGGAACTGTATCAAGGACCGTTTGCGGTCTAAACCGTAGTGAATGGTTTGGATAGGCTTGCGCCCGGGAGGCAACTCGTCAATAATAGATTGCTTCAAGTCCCCATAAACACTCATGGCTAATGTGCGGGGGATGGGGGTCGCGGTCATGATGAGGATATGTGGGGGGAGGGTAGCATTCTTGCCCCAGAGTTTAGAGCGTTGCGCTACACCAAAGCGGTGTTGCTCGTCGATGATGCATAGTCCGACATTGAGAAAATGCACATCGTCCTCAATGAGCGCATGGGTGCCGATAAGGATATCGACGGAGCCGTCCAATAATCCTCGGTGGATGGGCTCACGCTGTTTCTTGGTCGTACTGCCGGTGAGCAGCGCAACCTGTACGGGCGTATCGCGCAGCATGCGGCGGATATTGTCGTAGTGCTGTTGGGCGAGAATCTCGGTGGGTGCCATGAGACAGGCTTGGTAGCCATTATCGACCGCAAGAAGCATAGTAAAGAGTGCCACAACGGTTTTGCCGGAGCCGACATCGCCTTGGAGAAGCCTGTTCATCTGCGTACCGGACTTGAGGTCATCCTGTATCTCGTGCATGACGCGTTTCTGCGCATCGGTGAGCGAGAAGGGGAGACAGTGGGCATAGAAGTAATTGAAGCGTTTGCCGACAATGGGCATGAGAAAACCCTGGACCTCTTCGTTCTTCTTCAGCTGCTTGACCTGTCGCAGTTGGAGGTAAAAGAGTTCCTCGAACTTCAGTCGCTCGCGGGCTTTCTGGAGGAGGGTGTTGTTGGTCGGAAAATGGATTTGGCAGAGGGCTTCTGTCCTGCCTATCAGGTGATACTTGGCTAAGACATCGGCGCCGATGATCTCTGGCGCACCTTGTTGCCGCAACTCAATGACGAGCTCGCGCATGATATTGCGCAGTCCCCGGGAGTTGAGACCGACGGACTTCATCTTTTCTGAGGTCACATAATCCGGCTCAAAGCCCTGCGTCATCTCGGGCGTGACACGCGAGAGGGGGGTCAATTCGGGGTGGGTGAAGTTATAGACATGGTTGAAAAGAGAGGGCTTGCCGAAGAGCAGGTAGCGCACTCCTTTCGCCAAGTGGACAAAGCGTATAGACGCGGCGAACCAAACGCACTCAATCGTGCTTGTGCCGTCTGTGAAGGTCGCACTGAGGCGCAGCCCACGTCCGACACCAATCGTTTCCCACGAGAGAAACTCGCCGATGATTTGGACGGAAGTGTCCTCACTCTCAATGTCGGCAATCTTATAGAACTTAGAGCGGTCGGTGTACTTATATGGGTAAACCTGCAAGAGGTCAAAGGGAGTCTCAACCTTCAACTCTTTACGAAGAACGTCGGCTCTTTTTGAACCGACGCCCTTGCAGTACTTGATATCTTGCGTGGTCAGATCCACGTGTCGCTCAATTATTGCAGACGGAAGGTAACGGGCAGCGTGTACTTAACACGCACGGCTTTACCGCGTTGTTGACCGGGTTTCCATTTCGGCATGGCCTTGATGACGCGTATGGCTTCCTTATCAAGAGAGGCGTCACCACCGGTACGAACGACTTCTACATCCACGATCGAACCATCACGGTTAACGACGAACTGACAGATAACACGACCTTGGATACCGTTCTCCTGTGCGATAACGGGGTACTTAATGTTCTCGGCAAGGTACTTAAGCAGGGCTTGTTGACCACCGGGGAACTCCGGCATTGATTCTACACGAGTGAAAGGCACATCGTCCTCTTCCTCCTCAACCGGAGCCTCAATAGGCGCTGCGATAACAATCTCAATGTCCTTATCGTCCTCCGTGTTAATCTCAATGGTCTCGGTCTCAACGTCATCTTCTACAACGTTCAGTACCTCAACTTCTTGGACAGGAGGTGGGGGAGGGGGAGGGGTGGTCTCTTGGGAAGTCTGTTGAATCTCAATCTCTTCCTCAAAAGCGAACTCGGTGTCTACTACATCGTACTTAGTCACTTCTTTCTCGGTCCATTCGAGAGCGACATAGCATACGGAAAGAACGAAAACAAAACCTATCAAAGCATAGGTTAGTTTCTTGTTTTCCAAACTTGCTTCAGGTGATTTTTTAACTTGCATATTATGTGTTTTTAGATATACGATTCAATTACGGCTGCAAAGATACATATTTTTCACCAATAAAACAAAAAAAACTTCTTTTTTTTACAAAAATTTGCGTAAATAAAAAAAAAAGTGTACTTTTGTGACCCAAATTAGCAACTCAATATGCTCGAAAACGCCCGATTACATCCGCAGTATCATCTTTTCACTCCGCCGCCCTTTGTGCTGGATGAGGTGGCGAGGATACAATACCTGTGTCTCGGTAATCCCATCCCGGGCCGTACACTCATTGAGAATATCAAGGAAGAGGTGCCGCCTTACACATTCCTCGTACCCAAGGGCGAGACGCAGTACTATACAAGTCGGGCAGAGGCTTCTCAAGCTCTCATAGCGGCTATCGAACGGGCTTTCAAGCATGTGTTAGAGGGCTGTCACGGTAGGCGTATTATCGTGCCCCTAAGCGCAGGATATGACTCGCGACTCATTCTGTGCATGCTGCGGAAAGCGCAGTATGATAATGTGTTATGCTACTCGGTAGGGAAGAGAAACGGTGGCGAACAACAAGTGGCTGAGGATGTGGCGCAAAGATTGGCATATCCGTTCGTGCATATCAATTTTGAGGACCGGGAATATGTGATGCAACAAGTCGGCTCAGAGGCGTTTGAACGCTATGTGAATTATGTCGGTGGGCTGACTAATTTCCTGTGGCTCTTCGAGTATAACGCCTTGCTTTATCTTGAGAAAAAGGGACTGGTCCAACAGGGCGACATCTATATGCCCGGACATTTGGGAGACTACTTGGGAGGCTCTAAGTTGTCGTTAATTGACCCCTCTGAAACGATGACTTCGCGCGAGATAGCCACACGATTCATGGGCTATCAAGCCGAGTATCTGCACCTGCTTTCCGTCCGCGAGAGACAACAAGTCACACGACAATTAGCCTCCTTCTATGACTCGCTGGGGGACGAATATACACCTCTGTCCCGTATCAATCAGTTCATTGCGTCAATCCGCATAGCCCCTAATATCAACAACTCTGCCCGTGCTGCGCAGTTCCTCGGGTATCAGGTCGTACTGCCGTTCTGGGACACAACGCTCATAGAGTGGTTCAAGCGTATGCCCGGCGCATATCTAAAGGGTAAGCATCTCTATAACGAAACACTTTATACGCACTTCTTTGCCCCTCTGCAGGTGACAGAAGGAGCACTCAAGCAGGATTATCAACTCACGATCTTACAACGACTACGGGGGCGTCTGAAACTAATCTTACCCGCATCGCTCTTGACCCTGCGGCATCGACCGGATTATTTAGGGGAAGATATATTGACAGAGCCCCTCTTGGAGGAACTGATACGCGATGGCGTGATTGGCGCTGAGAATGAGTGTCTGAGTTCCAATGAGATCATGCTACGATGGTACCTTCACCACGTCCAGCAAACGCTGGCTGAGACTGTCGTCCCAACGGCAATGTGAGAGATAGTACTGCCGAGCAACCGTACAAGCTTCTCTGTATAAATGAGGTGTCTGAGCGAGTTGACAGATATAGTCGCTAATAGCCTCTGGGGAAGTGGGGTCAACGAGTGCAATGAATGGCAGTTCTTCCGGAAGGAAATGCCGGATTCCCTCCATGTTCGTATAAACCATAGGGCGCCCCGCTGCCATGTAATAAAAGAGTTTAATGGGCAGACTTTGAGTCGTTTGAGCATTGGTGTTGCGCAGATCTAAGAAGAAGTGGTACTTTGTTAACTCTTCGCAAAAAGAGTGATAATCCATGCTTTTCTTCCAAGTCACATGCAGTCCCTTGGGTGTCGGCATCGCTGAACTGTCCGTAATAATGGTCAGCTCGACCATTCGGAGGGGCAGACGCCGAGCAATAGCCTCGACTGCCGCAAGAACATTCCCAATCCCTTTCTCCTCAGTCGCCGGACCCGCATAAAGGAGTTTCAGCGGAGCAGAACCAAGGTCTTCAACGGGGAGATAGGGGATATATTTCTCCGTGGGAAAGTACGGCAGGAGAGTAAAAGGTTTCTTAGCTATAAATCGCTTGTACGGAGCCATCTTACCTTCTTCGCCGAAGATAAAGGCATCGCACAACCGCCCTGCCAACGAAGTCAAAATCTTCTTGGAGCACCATTCCGTCACATCGTAGATGACGCGGCGCGCGCCATGACACTTCGCTATGAGAACCGCATAGGGCGTGTCGCAGAGAACAATATCCGGTCTGTGCCGGCGGAGCGCTTCACTACATGTCTTGAACTTACGATACCCGCGTAAACCTATTGTAGAAACAATGGCGCAGTCATATCCGGCAGCCCGTAGAACCGGCTCTTGATGGTAGTACACCCGTTCGTCGTGGGCAGAATGAGCCGTCTGGAGAAAAAGGACCTTCATTAGAATCGGATGTTGCGTAACTTATTGAACCACACGGGCATTCTGAACCACCAATGGTAGTACTTCTCAACACCGCAATAGGTCGTGGCTGTAGAGCCAAACTGCTTGTAGTGATTGGCAACGCCTTTAATCATACTGCCCTCGAAATCGAAGATCAGCCCCTTCTCACGGGCAATCTTAATAGCCTCTAACACCAGTAAGGAACTGGCACCGCTCTCCTGCTTGTCGGGACTGAAAACGGGAGCTAAATAGTACAACCGTTGCTTGTCCCAAACGAGCAAGGCTGCCGCATAAACCTCATTATCAGCGTTGCGTATCGTCAGTATCTCGGCTTGACCCATCTTGCGCATCTTCTGTTCAAGCACCAATAGGAACTCACGGCTGTAACGCGTTTTCTTCTTGCGTTGCGCGAAACATGCTTGCAAGTAGCAGTAGAACTCCTCGCCTGTCCAACCCCGTTCGGCATGCAAGGAAAGGGCCTTCTGGAGCTGACGTTTCTTGTTCTTGGAGAAACAATCAATCACTTTATCAAGGTCTTGCAACTCGTAGATGCGGTAGGTCACCCGCTTATACACCTTGAAGCCCATGGACTCCAATTTGTTCGGACAAGGACTGTTAATAGGGTAGTGTTGGTAGTAGTAACAGAGCTTCAAATCAGCCAATTGCTGTCGAATAGCATCGCAGACCTCGTCTATCTCGCTCGTGCTCCACTCACGCCTCTCGTCCAACCATATGCCGCCAATCTGCGTCAGTTGGGGCATCAATACAAAGCGCATCCACATCTTCTTGCGGTCCAAATAGGGGAGAGCAGCCACTATCTCTTCGTCGTTCCGCACCAAAAGGACGTCCCATGCCTTACCGGCACAAACGACTTCCATCCATTCGGATTGCATAAAAATAGGCAGGCTCAATTGCGTCCTTGCCCATTGGCTGTAATGCTCTTTATTCGTCATGATGATGTGTTTTTCAGTGCGTTATATTATTTGCGAATGGAGTTTCTTCGACTCCTGTGGTGTGTGTGCAGACCGTAATAGGACCTGTCTTGGCTCTCAAATTGGTAGTATAGTTTGAGACCAAAGTCCATATACCCAATCGCCGCACAATAGCTATCTTGCAATATCCCTGCACGGACTTGCGCCGCAGGATCACTCGGGTCGTTAATCGGACTGACATCAATAAACCGCGCACCGCTCGTGCTTGTGCCGGCGTCCTGACTTGCCCAAACGCCATAATCGAAGTATCCGACCAAACCGATAAAACTGCCGTCACCAATCTCCCACTCGTAACCTATCTCGGCACCTACCAGCACGCGTATCTTCGGTAACATACTTGTGCCGACGTAACTCTTCTGCTCATCACCGAGGATACCTGTAACGACTTCGTTGTGCACCGCCACATTATATTCGGCGTACAATGCCGTAATATCACATTCGCTAATCGTCTGATTAGTAGTACCCTTTACAACATACATGAATTTGCCGCCCACGTTGACAATCACCCTATGGAGTTGCAGTGAGAGCATCAGCGGTACCTCAACTTGCAGTTGTTGGTACTTCTGTTGGGCTTTCGCCGAAATGGTGTATTCCATCGGGTGACCGAGGTAATCGGTATTGGTGAAGTTCTCCAATATATCGTCCTTCGCGACTCCTCCGCCGGCACGACTGAAACCGACACCTACCTTAGGTCCTATAGCACACTCTTTGGGCAAACTCCACCGACAACTATAACTTACATCCACACCGAAGTTCCCACCTATCGTGGACTGCACTTCGCTGCCGCCTAACCATAGATTGCCGCCGCCCTTCAGACCAGCTTGTACACTATGTGCTTGACTATAAGCACTTAAACTGAGTCCCAGCAAGAATAGTGTCAGTATGAATGTACGCTGCCGCATGCTATTCCTCCTTTATACCCACAGCGTTGTAGGTCGCGTCGTTAACAATGATATATAGTCGTCCGCGACGAATCTCTTTGCGCACCTCAACCGCCGGTACCTCACCGCCCGAACCGCTGTAATCGACTATCTCTGACCGCATAAAGTCGGAACACAATGCCCCCTGGGCACTATTCCGCGACACATCAATCATCGCATAGTACTGCCCTGTACCCGTCAAGGTCTCACCCAAGGTTAGGTAATAGCCGGTTCCCACTAACGCATCATCCCCCGTGAAACTCTCCAAATCATCGGCATCTCCCACGACACGATACCAACGAATATCCGAGTCAGCTATCTCGTAATGTTGCTTCTGAAGGGTATCCCTATTGAGCATCAACATCCAGTCGTAGAGCCTGATGACAGGCACCGCAGCATAGGTGCCGCAGTCGGGCGCAAACAATGCTTGCAGCTCAATGTCGCCATCAACCGCTATCTTCCTCGGGTTTTCGGTATTGCCGTCCGACCACTCAACGAAGTGATAACCCTCTGCGGCGGTCGCCTCAATCACGATTGAATCACCGCAATGGTATACCTCGTCTTGTGCCCACGATGTCGGTAGCCCAAGAAGGAGTGTTAATAGTAATATGGATACTGATTTCTTCACTGTCTCAACGTTTTAATACGTCTACTGATAGCCTTTCTGTTTGTTATTGTACGCTTGAAATGCTTACTGTACCATACAAGGCATCCGCACTCTTAACGCTGATCTTCAATGCCCTTTGTGCAAATACGGCTTTATATTGTGTGGCAGCCGTTGCCTCATCAAGTGTGAAACTATAGATTGCATCGGTCGAAATGGTATTGCCCTCTGCGTCTACCCATTTCTCAAACTCGTAGCAGATATTGTCGCTCGGCGTTGCACTGATAGTAACCGTGCTGCCGTAAGCGTAACTGCCTGCGCCACTGACACTTCCCATTTCAGCGTCATCGGAACTGACCGTGATGGCGTAATTCTTAGGTTGGAACACTGCCGTGTAAACCGCATCATTGAGGGTCGCGTCCATTGTAATGATACGAGGGTTCTCGGTGTTACCATCTTCCCATTGTACGAACTCGTAACCCGCTTGAGGTGTGGCTTGGATTTGTACTTGGTCGCCGCAATGTACGTCGTCCTTAACGGCGGTTTGCGTCTCTGCCTGCAGACTCATGCTGCTGAATAATAGCGCGATAGCTGCTAAAACTAAATTTAATTTTTTCATTTTCGTGGGTATTTATGAAATTTATATTCTGTTTATTTTTATTCGTTTCGTTGTACAATAGTGATCTGAACTTGACCCATCGTGACATCGTTGGTGGCACCTTTCAGCGTCAAGTTCTTCGCTTCAATAATAGGCTCCGCCAATGCCTCACCCGAACCGAACGTACGTTCCGTCCGCATATCACTCGCGTCATCGCTCCAACCCATAAAGTTCTCACACGCAGGGTCATAATCGACTGTCACTGTCACAGACGACAACTTCGCCAAACGAACCGAAGCGCCCAAAGCCCGAGCCTTGGTCGCTATCATCATCGTATCTGCTGTGAGAATAAGGCATTTAGCCGAATCGGTTCCTACTGCCGTACTCGTCCAGTAAGCACCATAACTCATGTCCACACTCTGACCGCCCTTACGAGCACCGGCTATCGGCAGTGTAACAGACTCCGTACCATCATCGCTCTTAATAACCCAACTGCCTGACTGATACTCTTTTAGAGTCGCAGCATTAGCACGCTCATAGAGGATATACTCCCATTCTTCTGCCGAAAGAGTCTTATACTCCTCATCGCTGGTAACGGCCTCTGACCAATCGCGGAACGTACCACCATACACCGCTGCTGCCTCTAAGGCACTCACACCCCAGTAAGGATACGTACTGCCGCTCCAACCAAACAAATCCACTACGGAACTGGGAGCACCGCCTATCACGTTCTCCTCCTGACCCAAACTACTTTCTTGGAAACTCCACTGATAATCAGCCGTGGACAGCACTAAATTGCCTGCCTGAAACTCAACACGCCCACCTGAACTATTGACCGTAAAGGCACCGCCCGCCTGAACCTCTACAAGGGTCAGGAACAAGGCGATTATACTTACTATGATAACGCGCGCGTGCCTCATTTACACAAAAAATCGCGCAAAAATACTAAAAAATTTTGATATTTGCAAATAAATTTGTATTTTTGCACCGATTTTTGCATTTTTTTGCTATGGTTACGTTTATTATTTCTATTGTGGCTCTCATCTTGGGGTATGTCCTTTATAGTGCCCTTGTCGAAAAAATCTTCGGTGCCAACGAGACGCGTCCGACACCGGCTACCACCATGGCGGACGGCGTCGATTATGTGCCCATGAAGCCTTGGCGCATCTTCCTCATCCAGTTCCTCAATATCGCAGGACTCGGACCTATCTTCGGTGCCATCATGGGAATCTTCTTCGGGCCATCTGCTTTCCTGTGGATAGTGCTCGGAACCATCTTCGCCGGAGGCGTGCACGACTACCTCTCGGGCATGATGTCTGTCCGAGAAGGAGGACTATCCCTACCCGAAATAGTGGGCGGAGAAATGGGCACAGGGATGCGATACTTCATGAGAGTGCTCTCACTCGTCCTGCTTATCTTACTCACTACCACCTTCTTATCCGGACCGGCAACCCTACTGCAAGGCATGGCGCCACTACCGTCCATCCCCTTCCGCTTGAGCACTATTCCCATTGTCTGGGTGCTCATTATCTTTGCTTACTACATGTTAGCAACCCTCCTGCCGGTTGACAAACTCATCGGGCGTTTCTACCCCATCTTCGGGGCAATGCTCCTCCTCATGGGTGTGGGGATCATGATCGTAATGCTCGGATGGCATAGTGCCGACATGCCCGAACTGACGGACGGCTTGCAGAACCGCCACCATGCTGGATATCCACTCTTCCCCATGCTCTTTGTTACCATCGCTTGCGGGGCTATATCGGGCTTCCACGGCACACAATCGCCCCTCATGGCACGGTGCATAACGAACGAACGACAGGGACGAATCATCTTCTACGGCGCTATGGTGGCAGAAGGGATGCTCGCACTTGTCTGGGCGGCGGCAGCAGGGACTTTCTTCGCCACTACCGACCCCTGTACGGGAGAAACAATCTATGGCATCGACGGCTTGCAACTCTTTGCAGAACAGCACCCGGGCGAAAATATCGCAGCACTCGTGGTTGACAAAATCTCTAAATCTTGGCTCGGTACCGTCGGAGGTATATTGGCTATCATCGGAGTCATCGCTGCACCCATCACCTCAGGCGATACTGCCCTCCGTTCCGCAAGACTTATCGTCGCCGATTTCCTCCACTTGGACCAAAAGCCTATCCTCAAGCGGCTTGTCATCGCCCTTCCGCTCTTTGTCCTCGTCTTTTTAATGGTCTTTGTAGACTTCGAAATTGTTTGGCGCTACTTCGCATGGACCAACCAAGCGCTCGCTACAATCACCCTCTGGACCGCCACCGTATATCTCACGAAACGGTGTCGAAAGTCAGCCGACGGTCAACCGACAGTCAATCGAAAGTCAACCGAGCGATGACCGAACGACAAGCGAGACGGCAGGGGGACAAAAATGGGGGTTCTTAATAACCCTCGTTCCGGCACTCTTCATGACGATGGTTTGTGTGAGTTATATCTTTATTGCCCCGGAGGGATTTAGGTTCCATAAAATGAGTCTTGACTGGCTCGCCTACCTCATTGCCGCCATCGTCACCCTCACCCTCCTCGGACTATATATCTATAAGTATAACCGCTTAACCACGGATAACCAATAATATAATAATTTTGCATCTTGCATCCTGCATCTTGCATCTTGCATCTCCTATGCCTGCCCGCTTTCTTACATCCTCGACTGACGTTAAAGATTGTCTCTGCCACTCCCAACCCGAGTACGCCTTCATCGGGCGCTCAAATGTTGGCAAGTCTTCTCTTATCAACGCCATCTGTCATGACCCTAAACTTGCCAAGACCTCCCAAAAACCCGGCAAGACCCTGCTCATCAACCAGTTCATCGTTGATGAGGCATGGTACCTCGTTGACCTGCCGGGCTACGGCTATGCCCGCACCAGCAAGGAGCAACTCGCGAAACTCAAAACCATGATTGAGCGGTACTGCCTCTACCGCGATGAACTCACATCCCTCTTTGTCCTCGTGGACGCAAGGCTCGAACCGCAGAACATTGACCTGCAGTTTATTACATGGCTCGGCGAGAACGGCGTCCCCTTTGCTCTCGTCTTCACCAAAGCCGATAAACTGGGGGCAGGACGACTCAAGATGAACATCAACGCCTACAAACACAAACTCCTCGAGCAGTGGGAGGAACTACCACCCTGCTTCATCACCTCTGCTGAAACAGGGCTCGGTACCGACGAACTACGCAACTACATCACCGACATCAACCAATCCTTATTGTTGTAAGCGGGCTATTTTTCGTAAAAAAGGCGATTTTGCTGAAAATCGTCTTTTTTATTTGCACATGTCAATATTTTTTACTACTTTTGCACGCTGAATTATGGGCGCACTGCCTTGTACAAGAGACAATATTAACCGTAACACCTAATGATTATGACAAAACTACATCAACTCATCCTGTTTATAGGGCTCGGGTTGACGATTCCCGCTCAAGCGATTACCGTCGCTGAAGCGTTAGCTATCGGCAATGGGCTTGCTGTAAAGGCTATGACCGATGATTCATACACCATTGAAGGATATGTCAACGTGATAGACGAGAATGCGTTCAATGAGACTTATAATAACATGTCCTTTTGGCTTGCCGACACCCGTGGCTCTCGTTCCTCTAATACTGCGGGGGCTCTCTATGTCTATCGTGGTAGGCCGGATGTCGAACTGCAAGAGGGGGATAGGGTTTCTGTGACGGCCAAGATATACCGTTATGGTGGCACACTCATTGAGACCTCTCCCTCAGGATGTCCCATCACCCTTCTTGAGCGGGAAGACAATAGTCAAGGCGGTTCAGAAGGAGACTCGCAGGGCGCTACATCGGGTGGCTCCTCGGACGAAATCGAGAGAGACGGCTCACTCCGCGTCTGTGCCCAGAACCTGCGTAATTATTACTACAACTACCAAACGGAGTACACCTCCCGCCCGGACTATACCACGGCGGAGGGATTTGCTGCCAAAACAAGGAAAATCGTCAATGCCATGCTCTCTATTGACGCCGATATCTATGCCTTCTGCGAAGTGGAGGCGAAATCCATTGTGCTCCAACAACTTGCCGACTCCATGAACACCCGCGCGGGCACCGCAGGACGATATGCCGCTGTCAATGACAATATTAACTATACCCTCGGGGACGGCTATGATAATCACCTCAAGTCGGGGTTCATCTACCGCACAGATCGTGTCGCAACATATGGCACAAATAATAGCGCTTCCACGGCTAATTACTATTGCAATACCATGCGCTATCAGACCTTTAGACAACTCTCTAATGACGGCAAACTGGTTGTCAGCATGAACCACTTCAAAGCCAAAGATTCTTCCGCCGATGCCGGTGAGGCTACACGCATAAGCAATGCAACTAATCTTATCAATAAACTCAGTGGCGTAACTACCGACCCGGATATACTTATCCTCGGAGACCTCAACTGTAGCTATGAAGAAGAGCCCGTTGTGCACATCGTGAATGCCGGATATGAGGAACAACTGCTCCGTTTTGATGCCAATGCTTATTCACATTGTTATGGAGATGGCGAACTCATTGACCATGTCCTTGCTAATAGCTCCATGGCGAACCAAATAACGAACGCCTATGTCAAGCATATCTGCACCTACCACTGCTCCGACAATGTGTCCTATGCAGAGTCTTATTCCGACCACGACCCATATATAGTTGAGATTATGCTCAATGAAGCCTCTATAGTGCCCGAAACCGCGGTAGAGCTCGTCTCTGCACCGCAATATAGGGCACAAAAGACACTCGTTAACGGACAACTCATTATCACGCTGCCGGACGGCAGACAATTCTCCGTCATGGGAGCGCCATTACACTAAATGACTATAAACTAATAAAATAACAATATCGTAAATCTAATTACTCGTATGGCTAAAGTTTATCAAGCTTCTGAAATTAAGAACGTAGCCCTCTTGGGCGGTTCCGGTTCCGGTAAAACGACACTCATGGAGTCTATGCTCTTCGAGTGTGGTGTAGTGAAACGTCGTGGCTCTGTTGAGGCGCAATCAACCGTCTGCGACTATTTCCCTGTAGAAAAAGAGTACGGCTACTCCGTCTTCTCTACCGTCTGCAACGTTGAGTTCGCAGGTAAGAAACTCAACATCATCGACTGCCCGGGGTCTGACGACTTCTGCGGTGGCGTCGTAACGGCTCTTCACGTAGTGGACACGGCTGTCATCAATCTCTCTTGCAACGGCGGCGTTGAGGTAGGTACCCAAAATGCCTATCGCTATGCCGAGGCAGCTAAGAAACCCGTTATGTTTGTCATCAATAAGTGCGACCACGAAAATGCTAACTTCGAGCAGGCTTTTGAGCAACTCAAAGAGAACTTCGGCAATAAGGTCGTCCTCGTACAATACCCTGTCAATACCGGTGCCGGCTTTAACGCCGTGATTGATGTACTCAAGAACAAGATGCTCGTCTGGAAACCCGAAGGGGGAGCTCCTGAGTATAAGGATGTTCCTGCCGACCAAGCCTCCCATGTAGAGGAACTGCACGGCGCACTATGCGAAATGGCTGCCGAGGCAGACGAGGAACTCATGGAGAAGTTCTTCGAAGAGGGCACCCTCTCCGAGGAAGAGATGCTGAAGGGCTTGAAAGTGGTCTTCGCCGAAGCAGGGGTTTATCCCGTGCTTTGCGCATGTGGCGTGAAGGATATGGGATGCCGCCGCTTGATGGAGTTCATCGGCGAAATGGCACCCTCTGTAGTCGACGCCGTTAAACCGCTCGATGCAGAAGGCAAACCCGTCGCACCCGACTCCGCTAAACCCGCTTCTATCTTCATCTTCAAGACCTCTGTGGAACCTCATATCGGTGAGGTCAACTACTTCAAAGTAATGCAAGGGACCATCCGCAATGCCGACGATATGCAGAACATGGACCGTGGTTCCAAAGAGCGTATCTCGCAACTCTATAGTGTTTGCGGCTCTATCCGCGTACCTGTGGACGAAGTGGCAGCCGGCGACATCGCAGCTACCGTGAAACTCAAAGATACCCGCACAGGGAATACCTTGAACGCTAAGGACTGCGACCTCACGTATCCCGCCATTGCTTATCCCGAACCGCGCTACCGCAGGGCTATCCGCCCGCAGAACGAAGCGGACGCCGAGAAACTCTCTGCCCTCCTCACACGGATGCACGAGGAAGACCCGACATGGCTCATTGAGCAGTCGAAGGAGCTCCGCCAGACCATCGTTTCCGGTCAAGGTGAGTTCCACCTCCGCACACTCAAGTGGCGACTCGAGAACAACGATAAGATGATGGTTGAGTACGACGAGCCCAAGATCCCCTACCGCGAGACTATCACCAAGGCCGCTCGTGCCGACTACCGCCACAAGAAACAGTCCGGTGGCTCAGGACAGTTCGGCGAGGTGCACCTCATCGTTGAACCCTATGAGGAAGGCGTACCTGTTAAGGAGGTCTATAAGTTCGGTAACCAAGAGTACCGTATCTCCGTCAAGGACACTCAAGAGATACCCCTGGAGTGGGGCGGCAAACTCATACTCGTAAACTCTATCGTCGGTGGTGCTATTGACGCACGCTTCATCCCCGCTATCTTGAAGGGCTTGATGGACCGTATAGAGCAAGGACCGCTCACAGGCTCCTATGCCCGTGACGTACGCGTCATCATCTACGATGGTAAGATGCACCCCGTTGACTCCAACGAAATATCCTTCCGTCTCGCAGGACGTAACGCCTTTGCCGAAGCCTTCCGCAACGCTGCTCCGAAGGTGCTCGAGCCTATCTATGAGGTTGAGGTACTCGTTCCGGGCGAAATGATGGGTGATGTGATGTCCGATATCAATGGTCGTCGCGGTATGGTACTGGGTATGGAAGCAGAGAAGAATTTCCAACGCCTGAAAGCACTTGTTCCGCTGGCTGAGATGGCAAGCTACAGCACTACGCTCAGCTCCATCACCGGTGGACGGGCTACCTTCACCATGCACTTCAAGTCCTACGAACTCGTGCCCGCTGACGTTCAGGATAAACTCGTTAAGGCTTACGCTGCACAACAAGCAGAGGAGGAGTAATGTATATCGCGATTGCAGGCAATATAGGTGCCGGCAAAACGACACTTACCAAGATGCTGGCCAAGTACTACGGGTGGGAGCCACGGTTCGAATCCGTGAGCTTCAACCCGTACTTGGAGGACTATTACACCGACATCAAACGCTGGTCGTTCTGTCTGGAGACATACTTCTTGAAGGAACGCTTCAAGGATCTTATGGCTGTTCTGCAGTCACAACACACCATTATTCAGGACCGCTCAATCTTCGAGGGCGTCTATGTCTTCGTCCGAAATAACTACGAACGCGGAGACCTTGAACCGCGGGATTTTGAGACCTACATGGAACTGTTCGGTCACATGAAAAGGCTCATGCGCTATCCTGACCTCATGATCTATCTACGCAAGTCTGTGCCGACCCTCATCGCCCAAATACAGAAAAGGGGGAGGGAATACGAACAAACGATGCAGATAGACTACTTGAGAGACCTCAACAAACACTACGAGGACTTTATCTACCACCAATATGAGGGTAGAGTATTGACAATTGATAGTGACGAAATGGACTTTGAGAACCGACCCGAGGACTTCCGCCTCATCATCAACAAGATTGACGCCGAACTCTTCGGACTCTTCTCAAAAGACAACTGGAACAATTAACGCAAACATTTCTGCGGGGACCCCACTCGCTCGGTCTCCCGGAAAACGAAAACTACGTGAAACAATGCATATCGCTATTGCAGGTAACATTGGCTGCGGTAAGACGACACTTACCAATATGCTGGCAAAACACTATGGTTGGACTCCACGATTCGAGTCCGTTGACTTTAACCCCTATCTGGAGGACTTCTACGCCGACATGAGCCGGTGGTCATTCAACCTACAGATCTACTTCCTCAATAAGCGCTTCCAGGATATTATTGACATCAGTAAGTCCGAGGAGTGGATTATTCAGGATAGGACAATCTATGAGGACGCACGCATCTTTGCACCTAACCTGCACGAGCAAGGCTACATGTCCGATAGGGATTTCGACAACTACTCTGACCTCTTTGACCTGATGATGAGTCTGGTCAAAATGCCGGACCTCATGATTTATATCCGCTCGTCCATACCCAATCTCGTCGCACAAATACAAAAGCGCGGGCGGGAGTACGAGGCGTCCATGCGTATCGACTACCTCCAAGGGCTTAACGATAAGTACGAGAAGTGGATCTCCGAGTACAAGGGTAAGCTCCTCATCGTCCCGGGGGACACCTGTAAGTTTGGCAATAGCCCCGAGGACTTCCGCTGGATAACCGATCGCATCGACGCCGACCTCTTCGGACTCTTCCCCTTTGAGAATACCGAAGAGCGCGGAAAAGAAATAATCGGATAACCAGCTCTCCCTGTCTCCTTGAAAAACATGACACACCTACAGCAGTACATAACTTACCTTGCCGTCGAGAAGCAATACAGCCCTCGCACAACCTCGGAGTATGAGAAGGACATCACCTCCTTCATCACCTTCCTGGGGCTGACACCTGAGGTGTTTGATCCGACGCAACCCGACGAGACGGATGTCAAGGCATGGATGCTCGATATGCTCGAGGTGCAGCAACATAAGCCTCGCTCCATCAAGCGACGCTTGTCTGCCCTCACAGGGTTCTACCGTTATATGCTCAAGCACGGTATAGTCACCAAGGACATCACCCGACGCGTGGTCTCCCCCAAGGCCGATAAGCCCCTGCCCGTCTTCTTCAAACCCGAAGAAATGAAAGCGGCAACCGCTTGGGACGAACAAGCTGACGATTATGAGTCTATGCGTGACTGCCTCATCATTGAACTCCTCTACCAAACCGGCATGCGTCAAGCCGAACTGCTCAATCTCCCTGATCTGTCGGTGGACACCACCATCGGACAGATAAGGGTCTTCGGTAAACGGCGTAAGGAACGTATAGTACCTATCGGTGATAAACTCTGTGCGCAGATCAACGCCTTCCGCCCTGTCAGGGACGACTGGAGGGAGGAGCATAAGGCGAAAGTCAAAGACCCCTCCCGCTTCATGGACCTCACCAAGTCCTCCTTATATAATATCGTGCGCGCACGTATGGGAGAGGTCTCAACACTCAAAAAACATAGTCCCCATGTGTTGAGGCACACGTTCGCAACAGCAATGCTCAACAACGGGGCTAATATCCGTGAGATACAAACCTTGCTCGGGCATAGCTCGCTCTCCACAACCCAGATCTACGCGCATACCACCTTTGAGCAGATTAAACAAACCTACAACCAAGCACACCCAAGAGCACACAAGGAGTAGAACCACACAAAATAGCCCGCAGGGCGTATAATCGACAATCTATAATCTATAATCATTTTGCATTTTGCATCTTGCATCTTAATATAACCGTTTAAATAATAACAACAATGAAAACCAACATTCAAGCCGTAAACTTCGAGATGGCAGAAAGACTCGAACAGCACATTGCTAAGAAAACCCGTCGGTACGAGAAGTTACTCAATAACCCCTCGGCAGTAATGGACATCAAAATGACCCTCGTTAAGCCCGAGACCAACCTCAATAAGCATGCCCAGATTCGCATCACCGGCAATGGACCTGAGATGTTCGCCGAGAAGACCTGTGACACTTTTGAGGAGGCAATTGACTTGAGCTTGGAGGCTCTTGACCGCCAAATCGAAAAACTTAAAGACAAATAATTCCCTTATTCAAGGTGCCAAATCAGCATCATATACAAAACACACTATGAATGATTTAGCGCCAAGACAGCGAAAGATATATGCAATACGTGGTCAGAAAGTCATTCTTGACCGCGACTTGGCGGCATTAACGATACGGATGACGACTTGATAAACATCTACGCAACTGGTTGTAAATCAAATGTTTAATCCCTCCCTTGTTACTCGTCTGCGCGGTAGTGGTCTCTGCGCAGGAGTCTTGGGAGATGCACTTTGACCAAGCCGAGGCGTTCTATGCCGAGCAGGAGTACCTCTCCGCCGAGCAATCAGCGTTGGCGGCAATGACGCAGGTGGAGACCCTGCAATAGAGTTCGGCAAATCCATCGGAAGATTATATGATAGCCGAGGCGGACTGTGCGAACCTGTTAGCACTCATCTATGTGCGCTTGGGCTATTTCGACCGTGCCGCGGAGTACGCGCTCCGCTGCAACGAGATCGACCGCGCCTCAGGCGATGCAGATAACATCGCCTCCTCTTACAACACCCTCGCAGGCATCTACATGGCGGCTGACGAACCCGACCAAGCCGTCCAATGCATCCGACAAGCCTTGCACTACTGCGCCCGGGTGGACAACCCGCCTCGCATGGCGGTGCTATGCGGTATGGCGAGCGAGGTCTATCATGCCGCAGGCGACGAACAACTCTCCTTATATTACGCGGAGCGCGCGTATGCGATTGAGGACTCGATCGGACGCACCGACAAAGCCGCTATCCGATTGACGCAACAGGCACTGCCGCTCATCAATCTCGGTCGATATAAGGAGGCGCACGATGTCCTCAACCGCGCCATGCCTGTCCTCAAAGACTCCGGCAACGAACACTCGTATGCTATCGCCTGCAACCAGATGGGACGGCTGCTTCATGCCGAAGGGCAGGAGCAGAAGGCGGCGGAGTATCTCATGGAAGCGCAGGCAATCTTCGCCGAGCAGCACGATGTCTATAACCTCACCCAGTCGCAGAACGCCTTGCGCGAGGTGAGCGTGGCGTATGAACGGCGCGCACACCGGCGTGACATCATCATCGCGGTGGCGATCCTTCTTATTCTCTTGCTCGTCACGGTCATCCTCCACGTACGCCGCCAGCGACATCAGATGGCACTGACACTGGCACTTGAACAGCAACAGCGGCACTTGGACAATAGCCGCAAGGTCATTGCCGAACGCACGCAACCGGACGAGGACGAGAAAGCCCGCTTCATGCAGCAGTTCATCAATGTGGCAGAGGACTTGCTGCCCCAAGGGCAGTGCTCGCAGGAGCGGATAGCCGAACGGATGCATGTCTCCGTCTCCACGCTCCGCCGCCGTGTGATAGAAGCCACCGGCGAATCACCCCAATCGTATATCATGATTATCCGGATGCAGAAAGCGGCATCATTCCTGCGCGAGCAGCGACCGCTGAAAGAGGTAGCCTCTCTCTGCGGTTTCAGTGACGCCTCCTCCCTCTCCCACGCTTTCAAACGCTTCTACGGCTTCCCGCCATCCCAATTCAAGACCTGATTTGCGCTATGTGAAGCAAAGGAACACGCCCTCATACGCAACGGAACACTCCCTTTGACGCAAATTAACATGTTTTTGACGGAAAATAACATTGCATAATCCAAAAAAAAGCAGTACCTTTGCACCCGAAAATATCGGGTGCTTTTTGACATATTGGATTACCACAGGATAGCAGGAACACCTCCGAGAGAGAAGCACAAGAAAAAGGCAGAAAAATGTACTCTTATCAAGATACGCAATAACGCGTCATAAACAATGCGGGCGCGACGCACCCGCAACGATCTGTACATAATGTAAGGAATTACGCAAATTTTCGTCCATAAAAAGACGATTTTTATATCATTTTTCGTCTTTCTAAAGACAAATTGCGGTTTATTGACCTTTATTCCCTACATGTTGTTCGTAGTAATAACAAAACAAACAAAACCCAAAATACAATTAACTCAATTTATTAACTTTTAATGTTGTGCCCGACACAAACAAGGGTATTATTATGAAACAAAAATTCTTTTTATTTATCATCGTAGCACTGTGCAGCGTCACTTCGGCATGGGCGTGTGATGCACCAATCTACGGGGCAATCAACTCACTACCTACAAACACACCTTGTTATATAACAAATGTTTCGTATAATGTAAGAAGTGGAGAACTAACATTCAATGATTCGTTTATGCCTAGTGCATCAGCAGAACGTAGGTATGAAATCCATGCCTATTATAGAGACAATACTTCTACTTTATATCAAAGAGATCGGGATTACAATTGCAGATACAAATATGAATATGGACATTGGGAAAGCAGTAATAACTATCATTCGACCGAGATCGGTTCTGCAACCTTAATTTTTTCCAATTCTAATGGAGGTTATGTATCCTCCCGAAATAGTATTTGGGGCAATTCGGTACAAGAACTGATTGAATCATGCTATGCCCAAGGATACACTCAACTCTGTTTAGCTATAGATGCCTACTATCTCAATCCTATAACCCAGAGCAGCTACATTAGTTATATTACAGATGAGGCTAACGACTTCTGGCGCGTGTACCTGATTACTCTTACGAATATAGATCTTCCTAGCATTCGTAACAACTCTCTTTCCGTTCCCCAGGAGGTCAAGTATGGTGGCGACCGATGGTAATTAAAAGTACTATTCAAGCCGCAGATAAATGCAACTACTACATTCAAGAGAGCAATGACGGCGGTGTAAGTTGGACTACCAAGAAGTCGGGCGCACTGACTGCTGTTCAGGCTCGCGAGGGCGCAACGGTAAGTTATCAGCGTGTCATTACCGGCAACCATGAGAGTATCCAGTTCCGCACACGCGTTGTGTCTTATGAGGCTCCTTACGGATGGATTCATAGCGACACTACAAAGGTCAAAACGGTGCGTGCGCTATACCCTTATACCATCTATGATATCAACGGCATCGCCAAGGAGACAGGATGGTATCCTGCAGGTATGTTAATCAATTATCAGAAGCCTGCCGACTGCCGCGACTACAAATACACCAGCGCACTGCCGGTTAAGGTAGAGGAACATGAGGCATACCTGACGATGACCATGCCGGCTTGCCCTGTATATATAGATGAATATACCCCGACCTACCAAGTGAATTTCTACGACGCGGACGCTACGTTGCTGAAGACCGAGGAGGTCGCAGCCGGAGAGGACGCTACGCCGCCGACCATCAGTGCGCAGAACGCTCCTGCTGCCAACCGTGCGCCGCAGGCTACGAAAGGTACAGGCACGTTCACCGGCTGGAGCAAGGACTACACCAACGTACACAATCCGCTCAAAGTGTTCGCCAAATACGACGTGTATGTGGACTTGGATATAGATGTAGTGAGCCACACCTGCAACCGCACGGACGACTGGAAATTTGCTTCGTGGACACTGGCGAAATTCGAGGATAACAAGACGATGGCGATGGCAGGGGACAACCTGACTTTCTGCGCGTCCGTGAAGACCAACACCCCCGTGAACGTATATTTCCAGTCGGGACAACTGCTGAGCAACGGTGAGATCAGTTGGACGACAGGTCAGAAAGTAGGTGAAATCACCGGCTATGACGTAAACAAAGTGATGACCTTTGACAGCCCGATCACCGCAGCCGTGGAGTACAACAACGAACTGCCGTTCCTCAACGAGCGTTACTACCGTTTCTACGCTGCCAGCAACGGCACCGCCGAGACCGTCTATTCGGAGGCGATGGAGATACAGATTTACTACCCCTTGCTGATTGAATCCGACCAGACGGTTCAGGTATTGACCAACGAAGGCGGTTTCTATAGCAACAGCACCCGCAGCATCATTCCTGCCAAGTCCGGCGAGCGTATCTTTATCCTTGATCGTCAGGGCTTCCAAGGCGCAGGATTAGACTTTGCTTTCGTGAGCCATCCTGCCTCCATACAGGAAGGCACCTCCGACGAGGGCTTGCACTATGTGTTGGGACCGGGTATGACGGAGACAGTGAACGTGACTACCCAAAAGAAAGTGGTTTGGTTCGATGGCGTTTATGGCAACGGCTATCCGCAGCAGTTTGATTTCTCCGCGCAGGGCATGGGTAAATGGAACGGCTACTATGCCGCCGTTGCCAAAGTGGGCGAGAGTGTGCTGCCGCTGGCTGACCCCGAGATGGACGGCTATGTCTTCCTCGGATGGAAGAACGAGACGATGACCGAGTATGACGACGATGCGTATCTGAAAATTCCGGCTATCAGCGACACCTATTTAGAGTTCACGGCACAATGGGAGGAGATCCCTGCCGCTCCGACCTACACCGTTCGTTTCTACGGCAAGGACGGTTCGCCGCTGATTGAGACCCAGAGCATCGAGGAAGGTCAGAATGCGACGCCCCCGACAGCACCTGAAGTAAGCGGTTACCATTTCGTAGGTTGGGACAAACCCTACACCACTATCAAAGCCGACGTGGACATCACCGCCCTCTATGGCGAGGATGCACAGACTTGGACGGTGACCTACAAGAACTGGGACGGCACCGACCTCGGTACGGAGGAAGTGACAGACGGCGAGGCGGCACAGGGCGTGATTGCCACTCGCGAGGGATACACCTTCGTCAAATGGCGTGACTACACCTCCGGCGATGATGTAGATATGACCCATATCACAGCAAACGTCACCGTAGAGGCTGTCTTCACCGAGACCGTTTATACCGTTACCTACCGCGTGGAGGGCGAAGTGACCTATACCGTCGGAGCTGTACACGGCATGAATGCCTCCAGCATCTATTATCCGCATGGTACGCCGACCAAGGATGCTACTGCAACGACCGTCTATACCTTCACCGGCTGGACACCCGAGGTGGCTACCATCACCGAGGATGTGACCTTTGACGCTGTATTTGCAGAGAGCGCACGCACCTACACGGTTATCTTCCAAAACTGGAATCATACCTTGTTAGACGAGCAACAGGTGGCTTACGGCGCAGCGGCTACCGCTCCGGCTGACCCGACCAAAGAGGGCTATACCTTCACCGGTTGGGACCGCGAGTTCAACAACATCCTCGCCGACATGACCGTAACAGCACTCTTTGAGAAGACCAAGAATCAAGGCGGCGCGAACGGCATCGAGGAAATAGATGCATCCGCCATGCTTGGCGGAGCGCAGAAGCTCCTCATCGACGGCACCCTCTACATCCTCCGTCTGGATGGCAAGGTATATAACGCCCAAGGCGCACAGGTGCGCTAAAGCGCACGTTAAGATGTGCCTGCGGCACGTTAAATAGTTAAAATGGTCGCTTAGGCGACGTTAAATCATTAAGCCTTGCGGCGTTGGTTTCCCGTAAGGTTACAAAGAGCCCAATGACCAAATGGTAAATAGATTTATCTTTGACATAATGGATTACCGTAAAAAGTATCAGTTTCAGCCAGAATAGTACTAAAAATCCTACTCACGGCGAAATAACACATCGCTATTCTGCCCGAAATGGATAAAAATAATCAATTCTGGCAGAATAATACATAAAATATTTGCATATATCACGAAATTTGTGTACCTTTGCAGCGTTTTTAATCATATAGGCATATGACAGAGATATTTGCAAGAAAAGAGGAACAAGCAGAATTACGCCGTGTATATAACTCCGGCAAAGCAGAATTCGTTGTGATTTATGGAAGAAGACGTGTAGGGAAAACTTTTCTGGTTAGAGAATTTTTCCGTGACGATCTCACCTTCTTTCACACTGCTTTATCCCCTACCGATTTAGAGCCGCAACGACTAAATGAACAACAGATTCAGAACTTCTATTCTTCACTTATAAGGTACGGTATGGATTTGCACAACCGTCCCAAAAACTGGTTTGAAGCATTTGACTTGCTAATACAGTTTCTAGAGCAACAACCTAAAGACAAACGTTTGGTGGTTTTCTTGGATGAGTTGCCATGGTTGGATATACCTCGTTCAGGTTTCCTCTCTGCTTTTGAGCACTTTTGGAACGGATGGGGAGCAGGACAAAAGAATTTAATGCTTATAGTTTGTGGAAGCGCAGCATCGTGGGTTGCAGATAAACTGCTTAATAATCATGGAGGGTTATATGGCAGAACCACTCATGAAATCCACCTATCTCCATTCACATTACAGGAAACGGAGCAGTATTTGCTAAGTCAAAACGTTGTTTATGACCGCTATGACATATTGCAAGCATACATGATACTTGGTGGCATCCCGTATTATCTTAGTTATCTGGAGCCGGACAAGAGTCTTGCACAATGCATTGATAAATTGTTCTTCAATGCTAACGGAAGATTACGATTCGAAATGGAGAAAATGTATAATTCTGTATTCCTTGATGCCGATAAATATATGCGTTTGGTTCGTTTTCTGTCTACTCGTCGTGAAGGATACACACGCCAGCAAATTGCACAAGAGACTGAATTTACATCAGGCGGAGGTTTGAGTACAATACTCAATGTACTTGAACAGAGTGATTTTATTGGCAGTTATGTCAACTACCAACATTCTTCAAGAGAGATCTATTATTGCCTGACGGATATGTTCTCTCTTTTTGTGATGCGATTTGTAGAGGGCTCTCCCAGGCAGAGTAATTTTTGGCAGGAAAATCTACTATCACCATCCCTTAACGCGTGGCGTGGATTTGCTTTTGAACAGGTTTGCTTTATACATCGTCAGCAGATAAAACGTGCTTTAGGTATAGCCGGTGTGCGGGCAGAAATATGCCCATGGAGATCCAAGGATCCGGACAATAATGCCCAAATTGACATGTTGATAGTACGCGCGGACAGAATAGTAAATATCTGCGAAATGAAATTCTCAATTAATACCTTCACTATTGACAAACAATACGATGAACAATTACGAGAGAAGATGCAAACATTTCAAACGGAAACACGATGTAAATATGGATTGCACCTAACGATGATAACAACATATGGCATTACAGAGAACGCATATGCTTATCATGTGCAGCAAAGTTTAACTATGGACGACCTGTATAGAGAATAGCCAACATACAGATCCATTTTACAACCAAAGCGGTAATCCAAAGCGGTTTACCGTATACTCTGATTAAGATTAGAGACAAAACCCAAAATACAATTAACTCAATTTATTAACTTTTAATGTTGTGCCCGACCCTCGGACAATAAATGGTATGTCTCTTTCACCGCCATGCTTGGCGGAGTTTAGAAGGTCCTCCTTGACGGCACGCTCTACATCATCCGTCCGGACGGCAATATCTTCAATAGCTCACTCTCCCCGCCGAATAGGTGCACTATGGTACATGGATGGTTTCTGATGCTCCAGTAATGCTCTTGTAATGCTCTTGTAATGCTCCAGTAATGCTCCAGTAATGCTCCC
>FLNX01004561.1_pt1 | contig 44745 bp, 50 predicted proteins | sample 1140341 | NCBI WGS metagenome assembly FLNX01 (sample SAMEA3878208, study PRJEB12797) | bioreactor metagenome | biome: Moose rumen | place: Sweden | collected 2011-10 | reverse complement strand
GCTAAGTAAGTACGCTGAAAGGAGCGCCGTTGGCCTGCCCGGCGCAGGTAACTAGACAGCTGAAATTATAAGGGCGGGTCGTTTAGCGAAAACAGAAAAATTACTCCCCGTGAACCCCGTGCAGCGTATGAACTGGATAAATTTAGCACGTACTAACCAATAAACTGCAATTTACAAAAAGGGGGCTGTCGCACTAAGCAATTCCACTACGATACCTAGTTAAGAAAATTTATCTTCAATACTAGATATTGTGGCAAAATGCTTACGTGCAACAGCCCTTTTTTAGGTTAAGGGATTTTTCACAGCCCCGTTTATCACATATATTTTTACTCGACCTGCATTTCTACAGCTACCTTGTGCATGGCCTGCAGCATCAGCATAACCGTGGTAGCGCCGGGGTCCTGATGACCTACACTGCGCAGGCCCAGATAAGCCGCCCTGCCTTTGCTGGCCTGAATGGTCTTCGTGTATTCCACACCTTTTGCCGCCGCCTCTGCTCCAGCCAGCAGAATCTCCTGAAATGTTCTGCCTTCCTCCAGCGCCTCCTGCATGGCCCTGTCTGCCGGAAAGAGTGCATCCAGCATGGTCTTTTCACCCTCAACACTCCTGCCGATTTGTGAAACTCCCATTGTTCCTTCCTCAAAGGACACCACCCAGTTGGCAGCTTCCATATAGGTATTACCCATATTGGTCATACCTGCCTGCAAATAGAATTTACCAAACAGTGGCCCGGCTGAACCGCCAATTTCGGTGATGCACCGCATACCCACACGATGAAGGATTTTGCCTAAATCCTCCTCTGCGGCCAGCTCGGGCAAATCCAGCAGGACGATACGGGAAAACCGCGCCATATTGGTGCCATGGTCACCATCACCAATAGCATTGTCCAAATGGTTCAGTTCCTCTTCATGGTTGATGATTTCCTGACTGATTGCCTTAAGGACGGCAAGCATGAATTCCTTTCCTGTCATACAGACCACATCCTCCTTTACCGTCTTATGACAGGCGTGTCCGCTGCCGCATCATAAAGGGCTTTTAAATGCGGGTCAAGCCGCATAAGACTTATGGAAAAGCCTCCCATTTCCATGGAAGTCATGAAATTTCCAATCATCGTATCATAAACACTAATGCCATGCTCGGCTAAATACTCGTGGATAAATTCATTGACAACGTATAGCTCCATTATCGGAGTTCCCCCAAGGCCGTTAATGAGAACCACTACTTCACTTTTCTCATAATTGCAGTCAAGCAGAATAAGGTCGAGCATTTCCTTAGCCGTGTCTCTGGCATTCATCATGCCACAGCGCAATACGCCCGGCTCGCCATGCAGCCCCATGCCGATTTCCATTTCCTGCTCCCCCAGCTCAAAGCTGGGCTCACCATCAGACGGAATAACACAGGGGCGGCAGGCCACTCCTACGGTGCGCAAACCGGCAGCTGCCCACTCAGCTACCTTCTTCACACCATAAAGGTCCGTACCCATCTCGGCCTCAGCCCCGGCAATCTTCATTATCAGCACTACACCGGCCAAACCGCGCCGTCCCACAGACTTGCTCTTTTGCGTAGCTACATCATCAGCGATAATCACCGATTCCGTAGCTATACCTTCCATCTGAGCCATCTCCATAGCCATACGGAAATTCAGCACATCACCCGTATAGTTTACAATGATGCAAAGCACCCCGGCTTCATTCTGAACTTCTTTGATTCCTTTGAGAATCATATCCGGCGTAGGTGAAGAAAAAATTTTCCCCGGAATACCTGCGTCCAGCATACCATAACCTACAAAACCGTTAGGTGCCGGCTCATGACCGCTGCCGCAGCCAAAAACCAAAGCCACTCTGTCCTTTTTTAACTTCTGTCTGACCATGACATTGCTGCCCGGCAGCTGGCGGATAAGCCCCGGTTTGGCCAGCGCCATCCCCCGTGCAACCTCAGCTTCCAAATCTTCCGGTTTGTTGATAAATTTCTTCACAATATCACCTCTTTGCCTTCAGCAGACCTCTCCGGCCAATAAGCTTAAGCTAAACAATAAAGCCTTTGTTGCTTTTATTCGTGATAAAACTTATTTTTTCCTGCAAGACAAATGTTAATTTTACAAACAACCAATTTCTCTCTGAAAGCCTCAGCCCTGAGCGTTATCACAGCCGAAAAATATACCAGCACCTTTTCTGGCCTTTTCCACTGTTTCCATGACCGTCAGGGAGACATCCAGCCCCTTTTGCACACTGGCATAATCCCCGGCCTGATAGATACCGGCAAACTCTGCAAACTCATGCACCATGCGATGGGGATAACGATTCAGCTCATACCGTGTAGTCTGCCGTGAGCCATGCAGTGACACGGAAAATGCCTTAAGTTCATTAGGTGCACCTTCGACACGCAGCCAGCCCTTTTCACCCTGAACAGTGATAAAGCAGGGACTTTCCGAATCCTTCGCCCCCAGTGCGACAGCCGTGAACGTGGGGTATTTAAGCTGAAGAACCCCTGAGGTATCAATGCCGTTAAAACCGATATTGGGCGTATAAGCCACCGCAGAAGGCTTGCCAAACAAGCCGACAATAAAGTTTAAATTATAGATATTTATATCATAAAGCGCACCGCCGGATAGTTCCGGGTCAAATGCCGGCAAAACCTCACCGGCCAGATATTTATCATAGCGGCTGGAATACTGGGAGTAATTGGCCTGCACTGCCGTGATTTTTCCCAGCTCAGGCAGCATCTCTTTGATAGCATGATAATTGGGCAGATGCAGCAATGTCACCGCCTCAAACATATAGAGTTTTTTGGCCAGTGCCAGCTCACACAATTCCTTTACTTCCGCCACGGTGGACGCAAAAGGTTTCTCCATAATTACATGCTTGCCCGAAAGCAAAGCCTTTTTGCCATATTCATAATGCACGCTGTTGGTCAGACCGATATAGACAAAATCTATCTCCCCGTCAGCCAGTAGCGCGTCATAATCTGTATAGACCTTGGGAATCTTATATTGCAGAGCCAGAGCCTCTGCCGTTTCCCGGCTGCGCGGACGGGCAAAAACAGCCGCCACATCTATCTCCGGCACGCTTTGCAGTGCGGGCAGAGCCCCTTCCTTTACAATAAAGCCCGTACCCAAAACAGCAATCTTCATGCGTATCACCTCAAAATATCCATAATATAAAATAAAAATTTCGCCGCCCGGCCACATTATCCTGCCGGAACGATTATTTATTTGCCTGACTACAAGGACTTTGCCTGCCAACCACGAATATATTAAGTTAAAGAAATTTACGCAAGGAGGAAACTTTATGGTCACGGCCAATAAGGGTGATATCGTCTATGTCAAACGCAGAGGCTACCGCCATTTTGGTATCTACGCCGGCGATGACCATGTCATCCATTATTACAAGGAAAGACATCCCCTGCTGTGTGATGGCATTGTAACGGAAACCAGCCTCTCTGAATTCATGTCTGACAGCGACACCCTTTATGTACTAAACGGCATGGGGCCCCATGCCAGACACAATGTCTTTGACTGGATTATCAAAAGGCTCTGGAACGGTGAAGTAACCCCGTTTTCCCCCGGCGAAACCGTAGACAGGGCTCGCAGCAAAATCGGCGAACATGGTTATAACCTCTTTCTTAACAACTGTGAGCATTTCTCCTTCTGGTGCAAGACAGGCGTAGCCAAATCCACTCAGATTGACGAAATACTCTCCTATCTGCAGCTGATCATCCCTGCGCCTCCGGCCGGCGCGGAAAAAAGCGGCCCATCAGCCGTTCAGCAGACATAATACAAAAAATCCCCTGCAATTATCCACACTGCAGGGGATTTCCTTACGCCATAATCGCCAAATAACGGGTCGTCACCTGATCCATCATATATTCATAGCACCAGAAAAGATTATCAAGTACCGAATGACTTTCTTTACAGCGTTTTTGATGGAAATACTGATTTATCGTCTGCCGGGCAGCGATATCATCTTCATCATAGATATCCATCAATAAATTTTTGCTTATAGCATGGTTAAGGCTCTTTTCCTCGGACATCGGCGCCAATAACAACTTATACAGCCTGGTCAATCGCTGGGAAAAATCCTTGACATCCTTCGCCGGGTACTTTTTAAAGTGAATGGATATAATCTGCCCCACAAGCATTTTCATATCCTCCCACTTATCCTCGTTCATGACCCAGCGTTTCTGATGCCGCAAATCTTTCTCGATGTACGCATAGGCTCTCAGACGCTCTGCCCAGGACGTTGACAACAGCCATCGATAAAAATTATCCAATGTAATCCCTCACTTTCTCAGCGACTACTTTTTGGCCGAATCTTATCGATCCCAGATCCACCTGAAACCGCTGTTGTCTTCACGGTCTCACATATTCATTTTTATTAACAGCTCTTAGTTCTATAGTCCTATTTTAACCCATAATGCAAATTTTCGCAATACTTAATCTATGTATACTTAACAGATGCACAAAGCCTGATGGGCTGATGATATTTTCCGGCGCGTTTGACGCTTGCGTCTCAGCACAGGAAAATATCATCAGCCCATCAGCAGCCTTGCCTATCACGTTGTAATGAATAAATATAAGCCCGAGGGCAGATAATAGCTTTTCACAGCGAAGAAAAGTTATTATCTGTTCTCGGGCGTCTTAACATATCTTTGTAAGGCTTGCACATAGCCTGATTCACTTGCCAGCGGCAAATTTTTGTTTAACTAATTTTGCATGGCTCACCATTTCCTTGGCGTTGTCCAAGGAAGCCGTGGTCACGTCCACACCGGAAGCCATTCTGGCAATTTCACTGATACGCTCCCTTTCTGTCAGGGGACGTACCTGCGTCACGGTGGATTCTCCGGCGCTTGATTTGGCAATGTAGAGATGATTGTCTGCCATACAGGCAATCTGCGGCAAATGGGTTATGCACAAAACCTGTTTGTACCGCGCCACTAAAGCAATACGCTCAGCTACCATCTGGGCCGTGCGGCCGCCGATACCTGTATCTATTTCATCAAAGACCATGCTGGGTACAGCATCATCTCTGGAAGCTGCTACGGTTTTAATCGCCAGGGCAATACGGGACAATTCACCCCCGGAGGCCACTTTTGCCAGCGGCTTTTCTGCCTCACCGGGATTGGCAGAAAAATACATGGCTACGCCGTCATGGCCATTGGGCAGATACTTTCCGGCGGACTCTACCTTGATGTCAAACACCGCCTGCGGCATGCCGAGAGCCGTCAGCTGTTCGCCGATGGCTGTTCCCATGGCCGCTGCTGCCTTTTGGCGGAGCTTGGTCAGCTTGTCAGCCACAGCGGACAGTTCTTTTTCCAGTTTCTTTATTGTCTCGGCCAGTCTGGCCATATCGTCATCGTAATTTTCAATATCCGCCAGCTCAGCCTGTACCTTTTGCTGATGTTCCAGTACATCCGCAATGGTAGCGCCGTACTTGCGGCATAATCTGTCAATGACATCCATGCGGTTTTGCAGCTTGTCCAGCAGTGCAGGCTCAAATTCCAGTGACTCACCGTAATCGCGCAGTTCAGCCGCAGCCTCTTGCAGGGAAATACAGGCTTCTTCCACCATGGTACGCGAGTTTTCCAGCGCTTCATCATAGCGGGCCATATCATCAAGGTTGCGTTTTACCTTGGCCAGCGCCGCCAAAACACCACCGTCATCCTGAGCGCCAACTTCCAAAAGGTTGTAGGATTCTTCGACATAACCTGATATTTTTTCCGCATGGGAGAGTTTGCGTATTCTGGCCTCCAGCTCCTCGTCCTCATGCTCTTTCAGTTCAGCTTCACTGATTTCCTTGTCCTGCCAGCGCAGCATATCCAGACGCTGAGCATATTCCCGAGAGGCCTGTTCCTTTTCTGTCTGCTCCTGCACCTTGGCGCGCCAGCTGTCATAGGCTTTTTTATAGTCTGTAAGTGTTTCTGACAGTGCTGCATCATAGCTGTCCAAAAGAGCAAACTGGCTTTCTTCTTTTAGCAGCGCCAGATTTTCATTCTGGCCGTGTATATCTACCAAAAAAGCACCAATCTGCTTTAGCACCGTCAGGGTAATATGACAGCCGTTTACCAGCACCATGCTCCTGCCGCCGCGTGTGACCTGCCGGGTGATAATCAGCAGGCCGTCAGCATCATCAATGGCCTGCCGGCTCAAAAATTCATGCAGCCCGGCATGCCCCTCTTCCAGCGTGAACACAGCCTCCACTCTGAGCCAGTCGCAGCCTGTGCGAATAGCATCGGTGGACACACGCTGCCCCAGAATGGCTCCCAGAGCGTCAATGAGGATGGATTTGCCTGCTCCTGTTTCACCGGTGAGTATATTAAGGCCGTCACCAAATTCCACCTGAACGTGTTCCAGCAAAGCAAAATTCCAGACTGTTAGCGTTTTTAACATCGTCTGACCGTCTCCTTTACAGCATGTAGGATTTGAGCCGTTCCACAATTTGCGGCGCCGCCGTCTTTGGTTTGACAATGACAAAGATATTATCATCACCGGCTACGGTTCCCAGCACTTCCGGCCAGTTGGCGTAATCAATGGCAGAGGCCACTGTGTTGGCACCGCCGGGCAGCGTCTTGACCACCACGATGTTTTCGCTGTAGTCGCAGCCGGTCACCGTATCATGCAGCAGCCGCTGCATGCGCTCCTCGGAGAAAATAACCGTATTCTGCAAGGGATAGGCGTAGCGGTAGCGGCCATCGCCGGTAGGCACCTTTATGAGCATCATTTCTTTGATGTCACGGGATACCGTAGCCTGAGTCACCTTGATACGTCTGGCCCGCAAAGCCTCTGCCAGGTCCTCCTGCGTCTCAATTATCTGCTCCTCAATTATTCTTTTTATCAGCCCTTGGCGTGTACCTTTCACGCTATCACCTTCTCTTTTCATTACTTAGGCCCCGCTATTCTTCCAGAGTTTCGTCCGCAAAATCTGGTAATAGTCCTTGTCCTCAAATTTTATGATGCCGGCTTTCACATTGGATTTCATCACCGTAACTTCATCACCGGGCAGCAGGCGGAAACTCTCCTGACCGTCAAAGGTAACGATGATATCCTGATGAATGGCCGCAATCTTTATGTGTACCACATCATCTTCACCCACGACCAGTGGCCGCATATTAAACGTATGGGCGCAGATTGGCGTAACCAGCAGCGCCTGAATGGAGGGGCTCATGATAGGGCCGCCGGCTGACAGGGAATAGGCTGTCGAGCCTGTCGGTGAGGACACAATTACGCCATCGGCCTTGTAATCCATCAAATGGGAATCGTTGATGGACAGCCCCAAATGGAGCATACGTGCCACGCCCCCCTTGGTGACCACCACATCATTGATGGCATGGCCGAGAAAACGCTCTTCACCGTCACTTTTTACGAAACCAGCCAGCAGCAGCCGGTGTTCAATGCGGTAATCCTCGTTAAGGATTTTTTGCAGCTTATTTTCAAGTTCGCCCAGCTCAATGTCTGCCATAAAGCCCAAAGTGCCGATATTTATACCGCATACCGGTACAGCGTAAGCCCCGTAGCGGCGGCAGACGCCCAGCAGGGTACCGTCACCGCCGATGCTCAGCGCCAGATCCGCCGGTACGTGCTCGATATTTTCCACGCCGTAGGCTTCCAGAGCAAAGTACCGTGATTCGTCCACGGGCATAATAAGGCGTACATCCTTATCCTGATAAAAATTTAGTATGCGCCGCAAAACATCCGGTGCCTGCGGCTTACTGACATTGGGAAAAATAGCAATCGTCCGCATCGAAGAAGCTCCTTACTTGTCGCTTGGTTTATCCAGCTCCCCGTGGGCAGCAGCTACCACAGCTGTAATCTTTTCAAGGCTCACCGTATCTTCGCCTGCTTTATCCTTGCTCAGGCGAATGAGATACTCAATATTGCCTTCCGGCCCCTTTACAGGGGAATAGGTCAGCGCCAACGGACAAAAGCCCAGCTCCCGGGAAAACTCTGTCACCTTGCTGATTACCGCCTCATGAATTTTGGGGTCCCTGACAACCCCCTTTTTCCCCACGTGCTCCCGGCCGGCTTCAAACTGCGGCTTAATCAGCGCCACCAGCTCGCCGTTTGCCGTCAACAGGTTATAGGCCACAGGCAGAACCTTGGTCAGGGAAATGAAGGCCACGTCAATAGAAGCAAAATCCAGCAAACTGCCGATGTCCTCGGGTGTCACATTGCGGATATTGGTGCGCTCCATATTCACCACGCGTTCATCGGTGCGGAGCTTCCAGGCCAGCTGACCGTATCCCACATCAATGGCAAAGACCTGTACGGCGCCATTTTGCAGCATGCAGTCCGTGAAACCGCCGGTGGAAGCTCCGATATCAGCACAGCGTTTGCCGGTGATTTCCACCCCGAACTCCTGCATGGCCTTCTCCAGTTTCAAGCCGCCGCGGCTGACATAGGGAATATCACTGCCCAGCAGGCGGATTTCCGCCTCGGCCTTTACCGTGGCTCCGGCCTTGTCCACCTTTTGGTTGTCAACCAGAACCTCCCCGGCCATAATCATGCGTTTGGCCCGCTCGCGGCTGCCGGCCAGACCTTTTTCCACTAAGAGTATATCCAAGCGTTGTTTTGCCATTAGTTCAATCTTTCCTTTATCTTTGCTGCCATCTGTGCCGGCTGCAGGCCGCACATGGTCAGCAATTCTTCCTGAGTTCCCTGCTCTATGAATTTATCGGGCAGTCCCAGCCGCAGGAGGTCAGCTTTCTGGCCGTTGTCTGCCAGGTATTCTGCCACCGCGCCGCCAAAGCCCCCCAACAGGGAATTTTCTTCCAGCGTAACCAGCAGGCGTGCTGAGCTATGACGTTTAAGCATCTCTTCATCCAGCGGCTTTACAAAGCGCATATTGATAACCGCCGCGGCCAGGCCGTCCTGTGCCAGAATATCTGCCGTCTGCTGAGCTTTATACACCAGCGGGCCTACAGCAAAAATGGCCACATCACTGCCCTCGCGCAGGCATTCGGCTTTGCCGATTTCCAGCCTTTGGAAACCCTCGCGCAATTCAGTCCCCATACCACAGCCACGGGGATAGCGGACAGCTGTCGGCGTATCCATCTGCACGGCGGTGTAGAGCATATCACGCAATTCGCCTTCGTCCTTAGGGGCAAATATCGTCATATTGGGCATGTGCCGCAGATATGACAAGTCAAACGCCCCATGATGGGTAGCTCCGTCTGCACCTACCAGCCCGGCCCTGTCAAGGCATAAGGTCACCGGCAGATTTTGCAGGCAGACATCATGCAGCAGCTGGTCATAGCCGCGCTGGGCAAAGGTCGAATAAATCGCCACCACGGGATGCTTACCGTCAGCAGCCAGACCGGCTGCCATCGTTACCGCATGCTCCTCGGCAATGCCCACATCAAAAAATCTCTGGGGGAAACGCTCACCAAAGGCCTTTAAGCCTGTACCGCTGGGCATAGCTGCCGTAATGGCCACAATGTCTTTATTGTGCTCAGCAATGTCCATCAAAGCCTGACTGAACACAGCGGTATAGCTGGGCGGACAGTCTTTCACCGGTGATTTTCCCGTTGACTTGTCAAATTTGCCAATACCGTGAAATCTATCCGGCTCAGTTTCCGCCGGCAGATAGCCCTTGCCCTTGGTGGTATGCACATGAATCAGTATCGGGCCGTCCATTTCCCGGGCGCGCTCAAAAAGCTCCTGCAACAGGCTGATGTTATGTCCATCCACCGGGCCGATATAGTGAAAACCAAGCTCCTCAAAAAGGCCGCCGGGCACCAATGCAGCCCGGACGCTGTCCTTTACCACTCTGGCCGTTTTCAAAGCCTTATCCCCGATATGGGGAATGCTCATGATAAGGCTGCCCACATCTTTTTTGGCTCTGTTATACTGTGGGGCAATGCGGATTCTGGACAGATAGTCGCTAAGCCCCCCTACGTTTTTATCAATGGACATCTCGTTGTCATTTAAAATGACAATGAGTTTTTTCCCCAGGTCTCCGGCCTGATTAAGGGCTTCAAAGGCCTCACCGCCGGTCAGGGCACCATCACCGATAACCGCGATAACTTCATTTTTGCGGCCGCTTAAATCCCGGGAAATCGCCATGCCCAGAGCCGCGGAAATGGACGTGCTGGCATGACCGACCCCGAAAGCGTCATAAGGCGATTCACTGCGATTGGGAAAGCCCGTTATGCCGCCTTTTTGCCGCAGGGTATGAAAGCTGTCCCGGCGGCCTGTAATAATCTTATGGGAATATGCCTGATGCCCCACGTCCCAGATAAGTTTATCCTGAGGGAAATTAAATACGCTGTACAAGGCCAGCGTCAGCTCTACGGTCCCCAAACTTGGGGCAAGATGACCGCCGTTTTCCGCCACGGTATCCACGATTAACTGACGCAGTTCCCGGGCCAGTTCCTCCAGTTCACTGACGCTGAGGCGTTTTACAGCCTGCGGGTCATTTATTTTCTCCAACAATGACATCTATGCCACATCCCATCATTTATTGCGTTTCACCAAATAAGCCACCAATTCCCGCAGGAAATCGGCCTCAGCGCCAAAGTCTGCCAAAGCGCCGACAGCGCTGTCCACCGCTTCCTGCGCCAGCTTCTGCGCCTCTTCCAGCGAGGTAAGGGGCACATAGGTTGACTTATGATTCTTTTCATCGCTGCCCACCGGTTTGCCAATGACCTTCTCATCGCCGATAACATCCAAAATATCATCGGTAATCTGGAAGCCCAGACCGAAATTATCAGCATAGGTGGTCAGGGCAGCCAGTGCCTTATCATCGGCGCCGCCTAAAATAGCGCCGCTGCGCAGGGCGGCCCGGAAGAGTGCCCCCGTCTTGCCGAGATGAATTTTTTTCATGGTTTCCATGGTAATCTGCTTATCCTCAGACTCCATATCAAGAGCCTGACCGCCCACCATGCCTTCCGGGCCGGCAGCGGCACTTATTTCCCGTACTACCTGCACGAGCTTATCAGCGCTGACGCCCTGCTGGCGGAGCATAACCTCAAAAGCCAGCGTCAGGAGTGCATCTCCTGCCAAGGTAGCCATCCCGGCACCATAGACCTTATGGTTGGCCAGCTTGCCGCGGCGGTAATCATCGTCGTCCATCGCCGGCAGGTCATCGTGAATCAGGGAGTAAGTATGTATCATTTCCAGTGCACAGGCCGTGGTGAGGTACTGCTCACCCTTTGCTCCCACGGCATCAGCCGCCGCCATTAAGAGCACAGGACGCAAGCGTTTGCCGCCGGCCATGAGGCTGTATTTCATGGACTCACACAAGGTCTTATCCAGCGGGTCTGCTTCATTCAGCTGCTGTACCAGGGCTTTTTCCACCAGAGCACTTCTCTCTTGCCAGATTTTCTTTAATTCCATGCTTATTCTCCCTTTATATCAAGCGCCGTTTCCGTTACCGTACCGTTTTCTTCACTGACTGCTATATCCAAGGCTGCTTCAGCTTTAGCCAGCTCTTTGAGGCAGGCTTCCCCCAGCTTTATGCCTTCCGTATAATTTTCCATCAGTTCCTTGAGGCTGCTGTCACCGTTTTCCATATCCTTCACGATGGTTTCCAGCTTTTCCAGCGATTCCTCAAAGGACATTTCCTTTTTTCTCGGCATTTAACTGTCACCCTTCCCCACTGTTTTCTCCAGCGTCCGCACCTTTAAGCTGCCATCAGCCAGAGTAAGTATCAATTCCTCTTCCGGTGCTACATCATGCACGCTGCTTACTATTTTATCACCCTTTGCCACCAAGGCAAAGCCTCTGGTTAAAACTGCTGTCGGATTGATGGCAGCCAGGCGGTTCAGCAATAGTTCCAAACGATGCTTTTTGCCTTGCAGCCCCTGACGTACCTGTCCCAGCATGCTTTCCAGCAGATAATCCAGCCGCTGCCGCCGTTCAGCCAGCAGAAACTGGGGATTGCGCAGGCACCTGCTGCCCAGCAGCGTCTCCAGCTTCCAGCGGCGGTCAGCGATTTCCTTTTGCATTTGACGTGTCAGCTGACCTGTCAAAGCCTGTACCTGCCGTCTGACTTCTGACCTGTCAGGCACCGCCAGCTCCGCTGCCTGAGAGGGCGTTGCCGCCCGTACATCCGCCGCAAAATCCGCCAGCGTAAAATCCGTCTCGTGCCCCACGGCAGAAATCACCGGCACCTTGGACGCCGCGATCGCTCGCACCACGACCTCCTCGTTGAAGGCCCACAAATCTTCCATCGAACCGCCGCCGCGTCCGGCAATAACCACATCCACAGGATATTTACGGGAGAAAAAATCTATTCCGCGGGCAATCTGTCCGGCAGCCTCTTCCCCCTGTACCTGCACAGGATATAACACCAGCTGTACTGACGGCCAGCGCCGCTTGGAGACCCGGTATATATCCCTAAGCACAGCCCCGGCAGAGCTGGTGACTACGCCAATCCTCTTGGGGAATGCAGGCAGCGGACGTTTTCGTTCCTCAGCAAACAGCCCTTCGGCACTGAGTTTTTTCTTCAGCTGCTCAAAGGCAACAGCCAAATCGCCAGTGCCTTCCGGCAGCAGCGTTTCCACATACAGCTGGTACACGCCGTCCCGTTCATAAACGGACAAAGTGCCGCCAGCTACAACCTGCATGCCGTTTTCCGGCCGAAACCGCAGATATTGCGCCCGGCTGCGGAACATCACGCATTTGAGGGCAGAGCTGGCATCCTTAAGGGTAAAATAGCAATGACCGGAGGGATATTGCTTGTAATTGGAAATCTCTCCGCGAACCTGCATGCCGCTAAGGACAGGCTCACGGGCCAACAGTTCCTTTATATAGCGATTTACTTCACTGACAGAATGGACAGCCACCAAAATTCCCCCATACACACACAAAACTGCCAGAGCCCACATTACGGGTCTGGCAGTATCCTTCCTCAACGAAGATTATTCATCATTGCACCGAGTATGCCATTGACATAACGGCTGGAATTATCCGTACCATATTTTTTCGCCAGTTCCACAGCTTCATTGATGGCAATATTGGGAGTTATCTTCTCCTCGGAAAAGCCAATCTCATAGGCAGCCAGCCGCGTGATATTGCGGTCTACCGCAGCCATGCGCTCCACCTTCCAGTCCTTGGAGCTGGCTGCAATCAGGCTGTCTATCTCAGCGAGATTCTCCCGGGTGCCACGCACCAGGGTACCAACGTATTCACGGTCACGGGACGGCATCTTTTCCGCCTCACTCAGGACCGTATCAATAGCCAGAGTCTCATACTGCTCCTGCTGCCCTTCCTCACCGTGATTCAAATCCAACTGAAAAAGCGCCTGCAAAGCTGCTTCTCTTGCTTGTCTACGACTCATTACTTACCTTTTACCTTCCTAAAAAATCCTTACACTCTTTTCATTAACGCTGAAAACGCTCAAAAAAAGTCCACGCCTTCTCACGCATACTATCGATAACATTATCATCATTGTCCAGCTGTGTGCCAATAAAGAGCCCTACCAGTCCGCAGCAGATGACAAAGAATGTATGCCAAAAGCCGAAACACAAAACAGCTGTGCCAAAGGCCATGCCCAAAAGCACACCACAGGTCTTGCCGCGATGAGTCTGCCACAGATTTTCTGCCACCTGCCGCAATTCTTCCTTCATTTATCCGTCACCGCCCTTAGACCACACGATGTTTCTTTTCCGGCTGCATGTCTGAAACCTCAGAAACCACCACATTGATGGGAACATCCGTCAGTCCCATGGTACGCGCCAAATGGCTTTGCAGCCGTTCCGTAAGGGTTGCCGCCACCTGGCTGACATCAGCCTCCCGGCCAACGGTAAGGTCAATGTCCATGGAGAGACTGGCCTCTCCTTCCGCCTTGTTTTTGGCCTTGATTTTCACCCGGGCATCGCGCACGCCATGGACTTCTCTGGCCATGCGGTCAGCAAGACTGCGAATGGCTTCCAGGGCTACGCGCACTTCCCCTTTCGGGCCGGCATCAATTACATACTCGCCCTTGCTGCTGTAATATTCTTTAGGCGCGCGCTTAAACACCGCCAGCAGCAGCTTTAAGGAAATCAGCAGCATTAAAACTGCTCCCCCCAATGTCTCCGGGCGCGGCAAAAAATAGTGTACCTGTTTCAGCCAGACATTTTCCGGGAGTATCTGGGTAGCCGCTGCCAAAACCACACCGGCTACAGCCAGCCCGGCCAAAGATAAAAGCAGTAGTAAAAAACGATTGATTATACTCATATAGATTCCGCCCCCTGCTATCAGCGAACGCGAACCTCATCTACCTTTACCTCTTCATCGGGAAAGCCCACGCCCTGAACATGAATGTTTACTTCAACCACAGACAGTCCCGTCATGTTTTCGATAGCCTGCTTGACGTTTTCCTGTGCAGACAGGGCTACATCAGGAATCCGCACGCCATACTTCACAATGATATAGAGATCTACGGCAGCTTCCTTCTCGCCGACTTCTACCTTCACGCCCTTGGCGAAGTTCTTACGGCCCAGCATTTCAGCAATGCCGCCGGCAATGCCGCCGCTCATACCGGCAATGCCTTCTACCTCTGTTGCTGCCAGACCGGCAATGATGCTTACTACTTCATCTGCAATACGGATTGAACCCAGGGAGTTGTCTTTTTTTAACATTTCTTTTTCCTGTTCCATTGCCAATACCTCCATAACTTAAGCACTAAACTATTCATTCAATGTATATTTTTCGTGCTTTTATGCCAGATTCCTGCCACGTTTTAAAATTCATCCGTAATTTTTCCAGACCAACACGCCCTAGATGGAAAAACTGCCGCACTATGATAATGCGGCAGTCCCGGAAGCATTATTTTTATCGCTTATGCACGCTCGATGTAATTGCCGGTACGGGTATCAATGCGCAGTACATCGCCTTCATTGATGAACAGCGGTACGCGGACTTCGTAGCCGGTCTCCAGCTTAGCCATCTTGGTTGCGCCAGTAGCCGTGTTGCCCTTAACGCTGGGTTCACATTCCGTAACAGCCAGATTTACAGAGTTCGGCAGGCTGATGCCGATGATACGGCCCTTGAAGGTCTGGAGATTTACTTCCATGTTTTCCTTTAGGTAGTTCAGGGCATCGCCGAGCGTCTCCTGATTGAGTTCGCTCTGCTCATAGGTTTCCGTATCCATGAAAGTATACATGCCATCAGCTTCATAGAGATACTGCATATTACGGGTTTCGAGATGTGCAGCCGGCATTTTTTCGTTGGGGTTGAAAGTACGTTCAACCACCGCACCCGTTTCCACGTTTTTGATTTTCGTGCGCACGAAGGCAGCGCCCTTGCCCGGCTTTACATGCTGGAAATCCACAATCTGCCATACGCTGCCATCAATCTCAATAGTGAGACCCGTGCGAAAATCAGTACTATTAATCATTAACTTACGCCCTCCAATGAATGCTTTTTAAGCTTCTAATTTCAAAATAACAGACACATTATAGCATATCTGTCCCGTGTTTTACAAGATTTACCTGTAAGTTTTTCGTTTCTCCGCTCCCACAACGAAAAAGAACCGGCATCACTCCACTGACTCCGGTTCTTCTCTAAAAAGATGTAAGGAAATGGGATACTGGAAACTGGGATATGTTTCCAGAGAAGAGACCGATAGGTTCAAATATAAACTGGTGGGATATCCAGTCAATCTCCTATCGACACCTTTAGTGTAGCATATTTAGCTGTAAAAATACACCCCTTTTAGAAAAAAAGTTTCATTTTTAATAAGTTTTCTGTATTTTTACGAATTTGTTTACATCTAATGGTACCGCCCCCTCATTGTAATTTATGGTCAAACTTCTGCAAAGACTGTATAATAGAAACTGATTTTACTTTGGAAGGGGATTTACCAGCATGGCAATCTATCAGGCAAAAATTTTCGGCATCGTTCAGGGAGTGGGCTTCCGCCCCTTTGTCGACCGTCTGGCTTCCCGGTTTAAAATTTACGGCAGCGTCTGCAACAAGGGGCCCTATGTTGAGGTGTTGGCACAAGGGGCAGAAGATACCGTGCAAGAATTTTTGCAGGCCATTGCTCAGGAACCGCCGGAACGGGCCAGCATTCTCAAAATAGACAGCCAGCCCCTCGACCTCCCGGAAACGTATCAGGATTTTCGGATTATCGACAGCGCCAAAGAACAGGGCGCTATCTTTGTGTCGCCGGATATCGCCACCTGCGATAAGTGCCGGCAGGAACTTTTTGATAAAAATGACAAGCGCTACCTGCACCCCTTCATCAACTGTACCGCCTGCGGTCCACGGCTGACCATCCTCGACTCCATGCCCTATGACAGGGAACGCACCAGCATGGGAGAATTTCCCATGTGCCCCTCCTGTCAGGAAGAATACACCAGTCCGACAACGCGGCGTTATGATGCCCAGCCGGTCTGCTGCAATGACTGCGGTCCGGAAGTTTACATTATCGGGGAAGAAGATGTACGCGGTGCTGCGGCTATCACCCGTACCCGTAAGACCATCATCGACGGCGGCATTGCCGCCATAAAGGGCATCGGCGGTTTTCATCTCTGCTGCGACGCCGCTAATGCCGCAGCCGTAACCAGATTGCGCCAGTTAAAGCACCGCCCTGTAAAACCCTTCGCCCTGATGGCCAGAGACATGGCTGTCATTGAACGGGAATGTGAACTTGAGGCAGGTCAGGCCGAAATGCTGACAGGCCATCAAAAGCCCATTCTCCTGTTAAAAAGAAAAATGACAGGTCAAATCGCTGACATAGTGGCTCCCGGCAATCCCAAAGTGGGCATCATGCTGCCATACGCGCCTTTGCACATGCTGCTCTTTGACTATCCCGACGGGCTCGCCATGCCCGACACGCTGATTATGACCAGCGGCAATCCGGCCGGTGCCCCTATCTGTCGTGATGATGAAGGCGCTCTCTCTGCCCTCAGCGGTTTCTGTGATTTAATGCTCTCCCACAACCGCAAAATCCGCATCCGGGCAGACGATACGGTCATGGACTGGCTGGAAGACCAGCCCTATATGATTCGCCGCAGCCGTGGATTTGCCCCCCTGCCCTTTATGCTGGACACGGATTTTCACGGCGCGGTTCTGGGCATTGGCGGTGAACTGAAAAACACCTTCTGCGTTGCCAGCGGCAATATCTTTTATCCCTCGCCCTATGTCGGCGACATGAGCGACTTGCGCACCATGCAGGCTCTAAGGGAAACCATCACCCGGCTGACCACGCTGCTGGAAACCTCCCCCAAGATTGTGGCCTGCGATATGCACCCCCGTTACAACACCGTGACCATTGCCAAAGAACTGGGGCTACCCCTGGTCCCTGTCCAGCATCATTACGCCCATATCCTTGCGTGTATGGCCGAAAACAATTATACCCGACCGGTCATTGGCGTGTCCTTTGACGGAACAGGCTACGGCACTGACGGCACTATTTGGGGCGGCGAATTTCTCCGGGCTGATTTATCGGGCTTCACCCGTCTGGGTTCCATTTCGCCCTTCCGTCAGGCCGGTGGTGACAAGGCCAGCCGTGAAGGCTGGCGCATAACCTTCTCCCTTATCTATGATTTGCATAAGGACAGGGAAAAAACCGCCGCTATTGCCAAAAACCTGCACCTCTGCTCCCAATCTGACGCCGAGGCCATGTTCTTCATGCTGGATAACAATATCAACACCATTGCCAGCACCAGCGCCGGACGTCTCTTTGATGCTGTCAGCGCCCTGCTGGGTATCCGCACGAGTTCTACTTTCGAGGGCGAAGCCAGTATGTATTTGGAATTTGCCGCCCAAAGCTGGCAGGATAAGCATGTCACAGACCTCCACGAGCCGCCGGCAAGGGAATCCACCGCCCAGTTGTTTGCCTGTCTGCTGCAGCAGCGGCTGGCAGGCGTAAATACCGCCAGACTTGCCTGGGAATTCCACCGCGGCCTTGCCCAAATAATCACAGATTTCTGCGTAACGGCCAGAGCGGATACCGGTCTTGATACTGTCACCATCTCCGGCGGCGTATTCCAAAATCATTTGCTTACGGAGATGGTCAGCCGTCTCCTGCGGCAAAAGGGCTTTAACCTGCTGCGCCACAGCCTTATCCCTCCCAACGACGGCGGTATCTGTCTTGGGCAGGCACTGGCTGCCATGTATCATTTAAATCACAAAGGAGCTTCCGCATGCTGATAAGTATTGGCCAGCTGCTGGCCTACACTCTGGTACAAACCTTTGGGGTGTCCATCTTCACCCTTTCCCTCTATCGCCTAAAAAAAACAGGCGGTGTCTACCGCCTGCGTTCATTTTTCTATTTGCTGCTGGTTAATGCCGCCGGAGCCATGACTTTCGGACTGGAAGCCTGGCTGCAAACCAGCAGGCCCGTGGCTGCCGGACTATTTATCCTCGGCATTCCCTTCATGCTTATCAGCCATCTTTGGTTATTTTTAAAATCCCGTTGAAATCATTTGTATAAAGGAGACACTTATGGCTTTAAATATGCCTCAACATTACTACAGCAAACTCATGCGCGCCATTGTGGAATTTGATATGATACAGGATGGCGACCACATTCTTTTGGGCATTTCCGGCGGCAAGGACAGCATTTTTCTGGCCTATGCCATGACCATACTGCAGCAGCGGCTGCAAAAGAATTTTAAATTATCCGCCCTGACCATCAATCCCCTGTTCAAAGATGAACAGGGACGCCCAGCACTCTTTGACATTGACAGGGCCTGGGATTTTATGGCCGGGCTGGGCATACCCTACGATATCATTGATGTGGATATCGCCGGCACCATCGCCGCCACACCTGACAAAAATCCCTGCTATACCTGCGCGTTTTTCCGCCGGGGGGCTATCAACCGCTATGCCATGGAACACGGCGTAAATAAAATCGCCTATGCCCACCACCATGACGATGCCGTGGAAACCTTTCTGATGGGTCTTTTGTACTCCGGACAGCTCCACACCTTTACCCCGGTAACATATCTTGACAGAACTAAGCTGACCGTTATCCGCCCGCTCGTCTACTTCCGGGAAAAGGAAATCCGCAAGGCCATAAAAATCCATGGCTTTGACCCGGTAAAATCACCCTGTCCCCATGACGGTCACACCGTCCGGCAGGAGGTCAAGGAGCTTATCGCCAGACTGGAACCACAGATTCCCGACCTCTACGACCATTTAGGTTCAGCCATGCGGCAGGGCGCCTTAAAAGAACTCTGGCCGGCAGCCAAAAGCCGTCAGGAAATGCGTCAGACATATTTTGCCTATAAAAATAAATAATTACTTGCCCAAGTCACGTTACGCTTTATGTACAGCGGTGATTTGGGCATTTATTTTATCGAGCAAATCCTTTAGTTCCTTATTCTCCGTCAATTTATAAGCAATATCTAAAAAATACGCCGCATGCTCATACTTCTTATTGGCCAGCATGCTCTTCCCGTACTGCATAGCGGTTTCAATAATACCGGCGTCCGGGCCGATGGGGAAACCGTACTTTTTACCGTAAGAAGCCATTGCACCAATGGACGGCCGCTGTGCCTCCCCCTGCGTCTCGTCATGTATGTATTTCAGCTCTGCCTCTGCCTGATAGCGCCCTTCGGCATCAGCAAAACTCATGCTGAGCAGATAGCAGCCTACCGCCTCATCCCACATCTGCTTTTCCACAAAATAATAGCCCAGATTGCGATAGCCATGGGCTATCTCCCGGCGCTTATAGGAAATCGGGAAAATAGCTGTTGTCAGTTCCTTGAATTTTTCCCAATCCTTGCGCTGCTTGAAAATCTCCGCATGCTCAAAAGCTATGTCCGCGCTCATGGGATTCCAGTCCATAGCCACGGCCAGCGCCTCCTCGGCCTCATCCAGCCTGCCCAGCTCCAACAGCACGGAACCATACATGGCATACAGCCGGTTCAGCGGTTCTTCAATATCTGCCACCTGCACCTTTAGATTACGGCTCTGAAACATCACCATTTCCATCAGGGTATTAAAATCATAATAATCCGCCCGGCCGTCATTATAGAGATTCAGCCCTTCCAGCTTCTCTATTTCCGTCTTTAGGACGGCTGCTGCCTGTTCGGCCTGCTCATGCTGGCATAAATCCACCGCCTGCGTGAGTTTTTCATTTATCTCCTTTGTCAGTACACTGCTTTGCAATCTTTCTGCGCCTCCTGTCAGCCAAGAAAAAGCCATGCCGCAATTGCGGCATGGCCTCTTTTATTTTAGGCTTTGACGAGCTTATAGTATTTCTTCTTGCCCTTTTTGACGATGGCTTCGCCATCCTTAAAGTCTGCTGCCGTCAGCACATAATCCGGGTCGCTGACCTTCTCATCGTTGAGGGACAGACCATTCTGCTGAATCAGACGGCGGCCCTCACCCTTTGAGGCAAATACACCGCCTGCCACGAGACATTCCAGCAGTTTTTTGCCCTCTGCGCCCTGAACCTCGGGGATATCCGCACCGGCACCGCTGCCGCCAAACATGGCCTCAGCCGAAGCCTTGGCCTTTTCGGCCTCTGCTTCACCATGCACGATTTTCGTTACCTCATAGGCCAGAATTGCCTTTGCCTCGTTGATAGCCGAATCCTTGAGCGCACCTAAGCGGCGCACTTCGTCCATGGGCAGGAAGGTGAGCAGGGACAGACATTTTTCCACATCGGCATCATCCACATTGCGCCAATACTGGTAAAACTCATAGGGACTGGTCTTTTTGGCATCCAGCCACAAAGCGCCGCCAGCGGTCTTGCCCATCTTCTTGCCATCGCTCTTGGTGAGCAGCTTGTTGGTAAGGCCGTAGACTGCCGTATTGTTCTTGCGGCGGTTGAGCTCCACACCGGCAATGATATTGGACCACTGGTCATCGCCGCCCATTTCCAGCTTACAGCCATAACGGCGGTTAAGCTCCAGAAAGTCATAGCCCTGCATGACCATGTAGTTAAATTCCAAAAAGGTAAGCCCCTTGTCCCAGCGCTGCTTGTAGCACTCGGCAGCCAGCATGCGGTTGACCGTAAAGCAGGCCCCCACTTCACGCAGCAGGTCGATGTAATTCAGTTTGCGGAGCCATTCGCCGTTATCCACCATGATGGCTTTGCCATCGCTGAAGTCGATAAAGCGGGAAATCTGCTCCTTAAAGCATTCACAGTTATGGGCAATATCCTCATCCGTAAGCATCTTACGCATATCGGTACGGCCGGAGGGGTCACCTACCGTGCCAGTACCGCCGCCCACCAGACAGATGGGGCGATGACCGGCGCGCTGCATGTGCGCCATAGCCATCAAAGCAATGAAATGACCGGCATGCAGGCTGTCAGCCGTGGGGTCAAATCCTATATAGAAAGTCACGCGTTCCTTATCAAATAACTCTCTCAGTTCTTCTTCATTAGTACATTGGGCGATAAAGCCGCGTTCCTGTAATGTGTCAAATACGTTTGCCAACAAACTCTCTCCTTCTGGTATATTGGGAACTGTTCATAAATATATTTTAGCTTCGACTTGTCTAAATCTTAAAATTCATTTATTGCCAGTTCCTTAGTTTCTGCCCTTGCCTACACTGGCTCCCGGCTCCGGTGCCGCTACCGGCGGTGCAGCCGGCGTATTGGCTGGCTTATTGTCGCCGCCGGACGGGGTTGCCTTGGCTTTATCCGCCGCATTGTTTTTATCCTTTGCATCGGGAACCTTTTTGTCGTTCTTCTTCTTGTCGTCCTTCTTCTTGAGTTCCTGTTTCTTATCGTCCTCAAGTTCACCGACGCCGCCATAATTGCTGGACCTTGACCCGTCAAAATTCTTGGCCGGCATCTGCGCCGTTGCCTTCTTCATAAAGGCCTGCCAAATCTCTGCCGGAAGCATACCACCCATAATGCCCCGAGTCGGGGTATTGTCATCGTTGCCAATCCAGACCCCTGCCACCAAATCAGGCGTATAGCCTACAAACCAGGCATCGTTGTAATTACTGGTAGTACCTGTCTTGCCGGCAGCCGGACGGCCGATATTGGCACGCGTACCTGTACCTTTCTTGATGACATCCTCCAGCATATCCGTAAGGGATGCGGCGCTGGCCTCGCTTACGACACTGCGCTGCTTGGGCTCATTCTGCTCCAAAACCTTGCCATTGCGGTCAAGAACCTTGACAATGACCACAGGCTCCACATGTACGCCCTTATTGGCAAAGGTTCCATAAGCACTGGTGATTTCCAGCGGCGTTACCCCCTTGGTCATACCGCCCAAGGACGTAGCCAGCTGTCTGTCATTTTGCGGCCCTTCCAAAACGAAGGTGCTGATGCCCATTTCCTGAGCATAGTAGATAGGCTTGTCAATGCCCAGCTTCTGCGCAATCTTGACCGTTGGCACGTTCATGGAATGACGGGCCACCTCACGCATGGTGACTTTGCCACTGAAATTGCCGCTGTCATTTTGCGGACGCCAGCCATTGATATCAATGGGGCTATCGTTAATCACCGTATTAGGCGTAAACTTATTTTCCAGAGCCGCAATAAACACAAACGGCTTAAACGCCGAGCCCGGCTGGCGTACAGCCATGGTTGCCCGGTTAAACTGGTCATTGCCGCGGCCGCCCACCATGGCCTTTACATAGCCGTTATGGGGGTCAATAGCCACCAGCGCCATCTGGGGCTGTGCCAGACCATTGCCATCAGTCTTATATGTCGGCAGCTTACTAACCGTCTCTTCTGCTGCCTTCTGCATATCCACATCGAGCGTGGTATAGATTTTCAGGCCTTCTTTATATACAGCGTCTGCACCGTATTTATCAATCAGCTGCTGGGTTACATAGTCGATAAAATAAGAAGCCACCGTTTTATCGGTGCTCTTGGCCTGTTTCACCAGCTTCATATTTTCTTTTTTGGCCTTCTCCGCCGTTTCCCGGTTGATATAGCCGTATTTTTCCATCTGGTCGAGAACGACAGCCTTACGTTCCTGCGCCGCCTGTAAATTATTCATCGGAGAATAATAGTTCGGGCTTTTGGGAATCCCGGCCAGCATAGCACACTCGCTGAGGTCAAGCTGCTCCACATCCTTGCCGAAGTAAGTCTGCGCCGCAGCCTGCACGCCATAAGCGCCCTGACCAAAGTAAATCTGATTGAGATACATCTCCAGAATTTCCTTTTTGGTATACTGACGCTCCAGCTGCAGGGCTAAGAACACCTCCTGCACTTTACGGGTGAGGGTTCTTTCCTGCGTGAGATACGCATTCTTGGCCAGCTGCTGGGTGATAGTGGAACCACCTTCGCTTACGCCATGACCGCGAATATTGGTATAGAGCGCACGGGCAATACCCCGTGGGTCTACACCGGAATGCTCGTAAAAGCGATTGTCCTCTACAGCCACAAAAGCATCCTGCAGCTGCCGGGGAACCTGAGCTATTTTTACCGGACGCCGGTTCTCAGCAGCATGCACATTGGCAATCTCATTGCCATTGATATCGTATATCTGTGAAGATGCCGGTGGCAATATGTCATTGGCCAAATCAGGCTTCGTATTCATACTGGCTGTCAAAAAACCACAGCCGATACCCGTCAGCATCACCAGAACCATCAGTCCCAGCCCTAAAAAGACACGCTTAACTGTCCCGCCAGATTTTGCAGGACGTGATTGACGGCTCGTATTTGAACGTTTATCCATGAGCTGCCTCCTTAAATTTATACCTACTTATTGTAGCACAACCAATCGCTCATGTCACGCCAATATAAAAAGACATCTGCCTTGTTTTTCCTCCAAGGCAGATGTCCTGAAAATTATTTTAATACTTAAGCCTGAGATGCTGCCGCACCATCGCTGTACCTCTTTTCCTCCTGATCCATAACGATGGTTACTGCGCCATCGCCAGTGATATTGAGGCAGGTACGGAACATATCGAGAACACGGTCAATACCGGCTACCAGAGCCAGACCTTCCAGCGGCAGGCCGGCCGTCTGCAGCACCATGGCCAGCATGATAAGACCTGCGCCAGGAACCCCTGCCGTACCGATGGAGGCGAGCGTACCGGTGAGGATAATCATCATCATCTGACCCATAGTCAAATCAACACCAAACACATTGGCAATGAAGAGCGAGCAAACGCCCATGTAGAGCGCCGTACCATCCATGTTGATGGTAGCCCCCAGGGGCAGAACGAAGGACGAAACCTCGCGGGATACCCCCAGTTTTTCCTGGCAGTTCTTCATATTGATAGGCAGAGCTGCCGCACTGGAACAGGTCGTGAACGCAATCATCATTGCCTCACTCATGCCCCGGAAAAATTCCATGGGGGTATGACCGCCCCAAACACGTGCCAAGGTGGAGTATACAGCCACAGCATGGATAACACAGCCTACAGCCACGCAGGCAATAACAGACATCAGCGGCAGGAGCACTGCCGGGCCGTTTTTAGCCACTACCGGCAAGAGCAGGGCAAATACACCAATCGGTGCAAATTCCATAACGATGCCGATAATCTTGTAGGTAACTTCAGCAGCTGCATCAAAAAACTTCATCAACAGCTGTGCCCGTTCGCCGCCTACATGGACAATACCGATGCCCACAAAGAGGGAGAACACGATAACCGGGAGAATCTGCGCTTTTGCCATGGCATCAATCGGATTGGAAGGAATCATCGCTACCAATACCTGCATGACGCTGGGCGCCTCTTTAACCTTTACTGCCGCATCACTCGCCATGGAAAGTCCAATCCCCGGATGTACGAGACCTGCAATTCCGAAACCAATCAAAATAGCCACCGCCGTAGTTGCCAGATACATCACTACGGTCTTTGCTCCGATACGCCCCAATTTCTTGGTATCTCCAAGGCTGGTCATGCCGACAACCAAGGAGAAGAAGACCACAGGCACAATCATCATCTTGATAAGATTGATGAACAACGTACCAATCGGTGCAATCCACCAATTGATGAAGGGTAATGCCGGTTCGCCGGCAATCAGGCCGACTACCACCGAAAGTACCAGAGCGATAAAAATTTTGATGGAAAGGTTCATAATATCACTCCCTTTACAAAATAACGCCTATAAATGCACTTCCATCTACTTTTATTATAAGAATTTTTGTAAAGAGTGTCTATATATCACGACCATGTGTATTGTATACTTAATTATTTTTCAATTCAGCGCGCACAGCCGATGTTTTCCTTGCCGTCATCGTTGTTCAGCAGGGTTTGCAAAGTGATACTCTCCAGCACTTCGCTGATGCTGTCACAGACTTTTTCCCAAATCCCCCGCGTAACACAAGCGCAGGCTCTGTCACACATCTGCTCCGCAGCTCCGGCTTCGGCCAAAAGGCAATCCACCACCGCAATCGGCCCTTCCACCGTAGTGATGATGGAGCCAATGGTGATTTCCGCCGGACTTTTGGCCAGCATATAGCCCCCCTGGGCGCCCCGAATACTTTTAACGATGCCGGCCCGCCGCAAGGGCACCATGAGCTGCTCCAGATAGTTTTCCGACAGCCCCTGTCCCTGAGCCACACTCTTTAAGGAAACCGGCCCCTCCCCATAATGAAGTGCCAACTCATAAAGCGCCGTCACACTATATCTGCCCTTGGTTGAGATTTTCATAAGCCACCTCTGAAATTCCGAGTAAATTACTAAGATTTGTCTTTCAATATAGCAAAAAAAATAACGGCTGTCAAAGGATGTTTGCCTATGTAAGATTACATCAAATAACTGTTAAAAACTCACTCAGCCATGCCCTATAACCTTTTCTATTCCAATTTATTTCCATGACTTGTAAAAAATTATAGCAAACTGTATTGCCCAAGGATACACTCTTAGCGAAACACTACTGGAATGTTGTCTAGGATTATTTATACATACCAGCAATCTATACAATAGACTGAATGCCCCCATTTCACATTAGCATTCGGTCTATTTTTCATCTTATATTATCCATAATCACATCTGCCACTTTATGTTGTGCCTTCCATGACCAATGCGTATCATCCTGCCAGTATATATCTGTCTCGCCTTTTGCTAACTCATTTCGCAGTATAGCTTTAGTATCGATATAGTAATATCTTTTTTGCTGCTTAGCTAATTCTTCCATAAAGTTATTTTCTGTATTTTGAGCCGAATCCACTATATACGGATAATATAAATCAAATTTATCAACATTTATCATTACTATAAGGTGTATTCCCATAACTTTCAATTTATCTGCAAATATATTTAAATTATTATTTAACTGCGAATAATCTATATCTGCAGCTTTATACCACAAATCATCACAATAGTACAAAAGCATATTTTCTCTGCTTTTATCTGAAAACATATTTTTAATTAATGTAGCTCTATATACTTCATCACTAAGCTGATTTTCATTACTATTATATTTTAATTTAACATTCACCATTTTTTTATTTGCACTCATCATTAATGCCGGAAACACCCCCTCACTTTTGTCTTTTATATTACTAGTTGATGGCATAAAAAATTTTATAAAATCGTCCTTTGTCATCGAGGCGTTACTCCCTAATGGCATTCCTAATCTTTTTGCTGCAGCTCTCTCTACCGATTCCAATATCACTACTTTTGGTCTTATTTCTTCCAATATACCAGTGTCTATAAGTCTGTTTAATACTGTAAGAGGATTACCATCTTCCATAACTGGCAAATTTAATATATTTTTATTATAATGCTCTGCAATATAATCCTGATAATAAGCTCCAGCTCCGCCATTAGAAAACGAATCCCCTAGTGTTACGATATCTACAGATGGTTTATCCTTCATATTTATGTAATCACGAAATTCAATATGCTTTTTATTTGGTTTGTAATTTCTCATTGCAGGCATTCTATTAGGCATAAACGCCATTCTAGTCAAATCGCCATGTCCATCCGGCATAACAAATGACTCTCTAGTACAAGCATACCACAAACACACATTTCCCCAAAAAAATAATCCCACCAATATTATAAAACCTATAACATACTTTTTACTATTCATTATTTATTTGCTTTCTCCTTTAAAACTGGAAATAAAGAAAATCTGAAATTTGTGTAAAAAGGCTAATAGTAACTATCATAACTACCACAGTAAAAATAAACCAAAAATAGTTTTCTTTAAAATTCTTTACGACTATCAAAGGATTCGGAACTACTGATAGTACTGCTATCCCTGCCGATATTGCTGTCAAATGCTTAATATCATCTTTGTTTGCATTAGAAATCGTATTCCAGTCACACATACAGCTCAGCATCGATATAGCCTCATTTACACTACCAGCCCTAAAGAAAACCCAACAAATCACCACGCATAAGAAAGTCATGCCCCAATTAAGGAATTTAGGAAATGTTACCCTTGTCTTACGCCAAGCATGATTGATCATCAATAATACGCCATGTAGTCCGCCCCAGATTATGAACGTCCAACCAGCACCATGCCATAAGCCGATTATCAGCATCGACATAAATAAATTGCGCATTTTCTTTAGTTCTCCATGACGATTGCCTCCCATGGGGATATATAGATAATTCTTTACCCACAGACCTAAAGTCATATGCCATCGACGCCAAAAGTCAATGATACTCTGTGCCTGATAAGGCGAGTTAAAATTCACTGGCATTTTTAAGTTAAACAGCAACGCCAAACCTATAGCCATTTCACTATAACCAGAAAAATCAAAATATAGCTGTAAGGTATACCCCAGGGCTCCTACCCAAGCCCCTACAATAGACAGAGTTTCTGCATGACTAAAAGCTTCATTTGCATATATAGCCAGCTTATCGGCAATAACTACTTTTTTAAACAAACCAAATGTGAAGATAGTCAATCCTAAGGCAATATTTTCATAATTGATACGAAAAGTCTTATCTACAACAAACTGCGGTATCATCTCTTTATGGTTGATAATCGGCCCTGCTATCAGGTGTGGGAAGATGGTAACGAACTCGCAGTAAGTTATAAAAGACTGATTTTTAGCCTCACCCCGATAAGCATCCACTAAATAAGCTGTCTGGGTAAATGTAAAAAACGATATACCCAATGGCAGTACGATATGAGGCAGGTCAAAGAGATTAGCTCCGGCCACATCATTGACTGTGCTCAGGAAAAAATCCGTGTACTTGAAATACCCCAACAACAAGACATTGATAACGATACCAAATGTCAACCAGCCCTTATGACCGTTGTTCGCCTCCAACTGCCTGCCTACCAAATAGTTAAAACAAATCGAGCCAAACAGCAACGGCACATACCGCACATCCCAATAGCCATAAAAGAAAAACGATGCCAGCACCAGCCACAGTGTTGCCAGTTCCTTCTTTCCTTTATGTCCCAAGAAGAAAAAGCCCATGAACGTCAGGGGCAGAAACAAAAATATAAATTCATAGGAATTAAATAACAAGCAGAGAACTCCCTTCATGATAGTATCTGTGGAAAACCTATACTATCATAGCACAGTTGTCCCCCCCCACAAGACAAAACACCGATTGTTTTATAACAATCGGCGTTTTGTCTTGCCTCCCAGAACTTTAAGTCAGAAATGAAAACTTTCGTCCCGGAGTGATATATTTTAGCATAAAGAGTTCGTCAGCCTGCACCTGCGCCGCTACGTTCACGCGCTTGTCGGCCGGCCCATGGCAATGGTGAGATTATGATTGAAGGAATTCGGGCATCCCATCAGGCAGGCTTCATTGACGAGACATTTGAGCCGGAATCCGGCGTCGTGCATCTCTTTCAGCCTGCCTGGGATCCTGAGGATTTCCCGAGGGGGATTAAATACGGCCACGCCGCATTTCTCCCGCCAGATTTCCATTTGCCGCAGGTTCCATTGGTAGGCGTTGCATGAGGTGTGTATCTCCACCTCCGGCAAAAGCGCGTGCAAGAGCGCCGCCACCCGATAGTCGGAAAGAATGAATCCCTCGATTTGCAGCTCCTTTGCCGCCCGCGCCAACATGACGACGAAATTCTTGATTTCTTCGTCGGCAGCGAAGGAATAACACATAGCGTTGACGGGACAGATACGCCGCACCTTCCCCCGGGAAAGCCGCAAAAATTCAAAGCAGTTTTTCAGGTAAAGAGCGCGCATCGCATCCACATCAGCCGGATTTTCTCCCGCCGATTTTTTATCGTCAAAGGTGAACCGCACATGAGAAATCATTTCTTTGAAGGGCAGCTCGCAATAGACATGGTCGATATGTTCTTTTCGCCTCTCCACTTCCTGCAGGAACCATTCGGGATTGGCGCCGTTATACGGAACGGAGTAGATTCGACAGTCCGGGTTCATGATGATATCCCGTCCTTTCCATTTTATTTGGTATAAATGCGAATATACCTTGGCTATTCAATGACAACAAGAATATTTCCTTTTGCCCTTTCGTACAGTTTTGCCTTATAAGCAGCGGAAAAGCGGTAAAATCGACCTGTACCTGCGTACAGTATTGCAATTATAGCCGCTTATCACCGGCTTTCTTATTGCTAATGCAGAATATTTTACTTATAATGTTCATGTGCAATTGTTATCCTTACAAGAAATTATTTGCATTTTATTTTTCAATAAAAGGATTTGATGAACGTGCCTCTTACATCTTTATCGCCGCTATTGCGTTCCATTCTCTTACCAAAAACGGTCGGCGCAGATATATGCACCGTGTCCTTGTTCGTGGCCAATGCGTTGTACTTTTTCTGGGCCACCACAGTGTACATGGCGCTCCATTTTGCTGGCATCGACTGGCCACAAAATTTTTTCTCTTCCATTATCCCCGGTACGGAAATGTTGCCGGATCTTTGCATGATGTTGGCGATTTTCTCCGGCACCGTGTGCTACGGGCTCCGGCCTCCCTGCTGGCAGCGGTATCTGCTTCCGGTGTTGGCAACGATTATGCTTTCCGTAATAGCGTTCCCCTTCGTGGCAGCCAGCCCTCGCCTGTTGCTGCTTGCCTTCTTTATGGCACTTTCAGGGGGCGTGTTTGCGCTGATTTTCCATTTAATTTCCCTGCACGTGGCGCCGGACGTAACCGGTCGCTTCTTCGGTTTTTCGACCGCCTTTTCCCTGCTGTTGCAGTTTGGGTTCCATGCTGCTTTTGACGCCTCGTTGACCAGCTTTCTGACTGCCTCGGTGTTATGCACGGGCGGTCTGGCAATGCTATTGCCACAATGCTTGAAACAACCTGTCTCAAGGGAAACGCAGGCGGCTGAACAACCTGCGGAACAAGCGCCTCCCCGTGTCGATATATCCGATTTCCGCTGGTCCGTACCCATGACGCTTTTGATTGTCGTCCTGCTTTCCCTGCTCCATGGCATTGGCGACCTGTATATGGACGCTTATCACAATTTTAATGATTTGTTTGGTTTCTCTCGCCTGTCCTATGGCGCAGGTTCCATCGCCGCCGGTTATTTTGCCGACCGCAACCGGTTGTATTTGCCCTTGGCCGCACTATTTGCCAAAGCACAGGACATTGGAGATATCTGGATCGCTCAAGAACAGTTTTTATATTACCCACTCCATTATTTTGGCGATTTCATGAATGGCTTCTTTACCCTGTTCATCATTCTAGCCTTTGTAGACCTTGCCGCCCACAAGCCATCGCTGAAACCCTGGGCCGTAATCGGTCGTTCCACGCAGATGTTTACCGTCAGCGCAGCCACTGTCTTCGGCGCTTTTATACTGGATGCGGACAAACTATTCTTTACTTTGTTGTATATATTAGCCATTGCCGGGTGCCTGGTCATTGTTCTCTACAGCGGTGCCCTGCGTTTTAACCTTGATTCCGCCGTAGCGGAGGTGACGCCCCCGCCCTCGCACCCCGCCCCGGATTACTGCGCCCGTTACGGGCTGACACAACGCGAGACCGAGGTGCTGGATTGCATTCTTGCTGGCCAAAGCATTGCCGAAATCAGCGAAGCGCTTTTCATCAGCCAGCGAACTGTCAAGTTTCACATCACCAGACTCCTGCGCAAAACCGGCACCACTTCGCAAAAGGATTTGCTCCTGCTGCTGTACGAAAAGCAGGGAAAGTAAATTACAAAGGAAACTACACAAGGCGAAAGGCCAGTTGGGTTACCCCAACTGGCCTTTCGCCTTGCTGCTGCCTTATTCGAATTGAAAAGAAAACTTTCGTCCTGGCGTAATGTATTTTAACATAAAAATTTCTTCGTCCAGCACCTGGGCCGCTACGTTTACGCGGTTGTCGGCCGGCTGGGGATTTTTGATGATTTCCAGTTCCCCCATGTAACGGAGGTAGTCCTTGTTATCAATGGTGACGGCTCCCGGCTTGCGTTCGTAATTATTTTCCGGCAGGGCAATGCCTTGAATGAGGCTCCGGCTTTCCTGGGCGCGAATGGCGTCCCTGGCCTCGTCCTCCCTGGCCGTAAACGTATGCCGCAACAGTTCCTGCTGCACACTATCCTGCGTCAGCATTTTAGCCGCGAGTACGACTTCATCCTGCTTTAAGTCAGCGACCGCTTGCAATTCTGCTGGCAGCGGCAGGCTGTCGCTGATAAATACAGAATCAATGCCCAAAGCCGCCAGATGTCTGGCCGCTTTATCCGTTTTCCAGCCGCGATGGTCTTCCAAGGTGGGCAGGCCCTCAAATAGCGGCGCGCGCTGTTTGCCGGAACTGGGCACAAAGGCGCCCACCTTTATTCCTGCTTGTTGCAGCATGGCTGTTTTCTGCCTGAAAATTTCCTCGCTGAGGCCTGTACCTTTACGGGGATAGAAATTATGCAGGGCGTCTATATGGGCAAAATCCGTACCTGCCTCCTGCAGCTCCACCAGTATTTTTTCCGTAACGGTGCTGGCGTTTAACTGCAGACGTACTCCCTGCTGATTGTGGCTGAGCTTGGCAATCTGCTCAGGCTCATAACCGTAATCCAGCCGCAGGGTGGTAATGCCCAGCTTTTGAAAAGCTGACAGGTCAAATTCTGCCATATCCAGCATTTCCAAAGTACGGGGAGAAACATCAGAGATTATCTCCATGCCGTGCTGTCTGGCCGCCGCCAATATTTCCGCCAATTCTTTTTTCAGCACCGCTACATCTGTTTCAGGGATATGCAATGAGGTAAAGATGCGGCGAATACCGAAGCTGGCGGCTGTATCAATCAGCTGCAAATTTTCAGCAAGGGTATTATCCAGCCCCGGGTATAGGGATATGCCATTTTCCATCAGGCCACGCCTCCTCGTTTCAGCGCCACGGCCAAATGGCCGTCAGCCGCAGCCAACGCCTGCTGTCCCGTTGCAAAATCCGCGCCTGTAAGGTGCAGGTAAACAGCCAGCTTGGCATTGCCTTGCGCTTTTTCCAAAGCGGCAATACTTTCCTCCCGGCTGCAGCCAGTGGCCTCCATGACGATATTTTTCGCCCGTTCTTCGAGTTTTTTATTGGAAGTCTTTACATCTACCATCAGATTGCCGTAGACCTTGCCCAGCTTAATCATAGTGACGGTGGAAAGCATATTCAGCACCAGCTTTTGTGCCGTCCCTGCCTTCATGCGCGTTGAGCCTGTCACCACCTCCGCACCTGTCACCGGCAAAAGGGCAATATCGGTAAATTCAGCGATGGCGGCATTAGCTGAGCAGGCCAGAGCTATAGTGGCTGCCCCGAGCTTTCGGGCATATTTCAGCCCGCCGATAACATAAGGTGTACGTCCCGAGGCTGCTATCCCCACCAGCACATCATCTGCGCCAAAGCCGCGCTCTGCCAAATCTTTGGAGGCAAGGTCAATGTCATCCTCCGCGCCTTCCTGCGCTTTGAAGATGGCAGGCACCCCTCCGGCGATAACCCCCTGCACCAGTTCCGGCTCCACGCCGTAAGTCGGCGGACACTCCGAAGCATCCAAAATCCCCAGCCGCCCGGAGGTGCCGGCACCCAGATAAAACAGCCGTCCGCCTTTAGACAATCTGTCCGTAATAATGTCCACCGCCTTAGCGATTTCCGGCAGGATTTTTTCCACAGCCAGCGCCACCTTTTTATCCTCGTCATTGACGATTTTTACCATATCCAGCGTGGACAGTTCATCAATATGGGCGCTGGCGGGGTTGCGCCGTTCGGTGCTTATCTTTTGCAAATCCAGCATGAAAATTTACGACTCCTTTTCTTCTTCCGGGTCATCAAAGCCCAGCAAATATGTGGCAATAAAGCCGACAATATAAGCAACCAGTACCCCCAGCAGATAAATGGGGATATTATTGGTAGTACCTGCCAGCGGCAGACCGGAAATGCCCATGGCGGACGCGCCTACCATAAAATGTGCCTGTACCGCGCCGCCAAAAGCACCGCCAATGCACGCCCCGACAAAGGGACGGCCTAAAGGCAGGGTGACACCATATATCAAAGGCTCCCCTACGCCCATCATGCCGATGGGCAAAGCCGAGGCCACTGTCTTTTTTAAGAATTTATTTTTGCTCTTGATGTAGACAGCCGCTGCCGCACCGACCTGACCGGCACCGGCCATAGCCAGAATAGGCAGCAGAATCGTCACGCCGTACTGCGAAATCAAATCAGCATGTATAGGCGTCATTGCCTGATGAATTCCCATCATGACCATCGGCAGCCACATACCGCCCAGCACCAGGCCCACCAAGGCACCGCCTGAGCCTACTGCGCCCGTAGCCGCTGCGCCGATGGCTGCGGAAATCACGCCCCCCAAGGGCTGCAGAACAAAAACCGCCGCCACGCCGGCCAGCAAAAACGTCAGCAAGGGCGTCACAAACAAGTCCAGCACCGTGGGAATTACGCGGTGCAGACGCTTTTCCAGCCATGCGCCGATAAAGGCCACCAGCACCACCGCGATAACACCGCCCCGTCCGGGAACGAGTTTGCTGCCATCAAAGACAACATTAGCCAGTCCCGGATGGCTGATTAAGGCCGCCAGGGCACCGCCCAAAATCGGTGTACCGCCAAAGACCTTGGCCGCATTATAGCCGACAAAGAGATTCATGCCCCAGAATACGGAATTGCCGGCCACGGCCAGCAGCTGCCAAAGCGGCGACGTGGTTATATCCGGCCAGATTTTAGCCGCTACGCCCAGTATCCCCGTTAAGAGACCGCAGGCAATAAAGCCCGGAATCAAGGGCACAAAAATCCCGGCAATCTTTTTTAGCAGCAGTTTGCCCGGCGTGGCATTGCGCTCCCGAATCTGTTGATGCAGTTCCTTGCCGTCACCGATTTTCGGCTTGCCAGCCTTGCTGCCCAGCAATTCATTAACCGTTGTAGTCACCTGCGCTGCCGTGCCCGGCCCTAAAATAATTTGCAGTTCCTCACCGGAGTCATTGATGCCCATGACGCCAGGCACCTGCTTGATGTTATTCAGCAGTGTATCATTCTTCTGCCGCAGCTGCACACGCAGTCTGGTCATGCAGTTATATGCCGAAATAATATTCTTATTTCCACCTAATACCGCATAAAGCTGTTTACCCAATTCTTCACTCTTCATCTTTTCCATCCCCCTTAAAACCTTTCCGGCCAGCAACGATGTAAATATTCTCCCAGACGCTTTTCCTGACCATTTTCACTGGGCTGATAGTAATGCGCATTTTTTATTTCCTGCGGCAGATAAGCCTGCTGGGTAAAATGCCCCGGATAGTCATGCGGATAAATATATTCCGTGCCGTGCCCCAATTTTTCTGCGCCCTTGTAGTGAGCATCACGCAGATGTATGGGCACAGCGCCGCAGTTTTTGTGCTTCACATCGCGCATGGCGGCAAAGATGCCCTCACAGGCAGCATTGCTCTTGGGGGCTGAAGCGATATAGGTAACCGCCTGTCCCAAAGTAATCTGCGCCTCAGGCATGCCCACAAACTGCACGGCATTTGCCGCATTCATGGCCACCACCAGCGCCATGGGGTCAGCATTGCCCACATCCTCCGAGGCACAAATCACAATGCGCCGGGCGATGAACTTCACATCTTCCCCGGCAGCCAGCATTCTGGCCAGATAATGCAGCGCCGCATCAGGGTCGCTGCCGCGCATGCTCTTGATAAACGCCGACACCGTATCATAGTGATTGTCGCCCTTTTTATCATAGCGCTGGACACGCTGGCCGAGGATTTCCTGCACCATGTCCAATGTAATCTCACCGCCTGTCAAAGGCAGCATACTGGCTGTACCCTCCAGAATATTCAGCGCCATCCGGGCATCACCGCCAGCCATCTGCGCCATAGCCAGCATGACTTCATCACTGATGGCAATATCCTGATTGCCAAGGCCCCTTTCCTTATCCGTCAAAGCCTGCCGCAAAATCCTGACCAGCTGCCCGTCGGTGAGCTGATAAAGACGCACAATCCGCACCCTTGACAGCAGCGCATGATTTACCTCAAAGAAGGGATTTTCCGTAGTCGCCCCAATGAGGATCAGCCGTCCGTCCTCTACATAGGGCAGCAGCACATCCTGCTGGCTCTTATTGAAACGGTGTATTTCGTCGATAAACACAATCGTGCGTTTTTGATAAAACTTCCGCGCCTCATCAGCGTCCTTGACAATCTGCCGGATATCAGCAATGCCGGCCGCCACGGCATTTAACTTTCTGAACTCACTGCCGGTCATCCCGGCTATCATCTGCGCCAGCGTGGTTTTCCCCGTGCTGGGAGGGCCGTAGAAAATCATAGAGGATATCTGGTCTTTCTCAATCATCTGCCGCAGGAAGCGTCCGCCCCCCACGGCTTCCTGCTGGCCGATAAACTCCTGAAAATTTCTTGGGCGCATTCTTTGTGCCAGCGGTGCAAAACGCCAGCCAGCCGCGGATGGTTCCTGACCGGCTGCTGCGGCAAATAAATCCATTTCCTGTTCCATACTAAACACCTGTTCCCGTAGAACCAAAACCGCCCTGCCGCGCGGCACCCTCTCCGGCCTTATCATTATCAGCCGTGAGATACGTCAGAAAAATCCCCTGAGCAATGCGTTCACCCTTGTTGATGGTAAAATCTGCTTTGCCTAAATTGGTCAGCGCTACCATAATATGTCCCTCATTGCCGGGATTGTCATAATAATCCGCATCAATTATGCCCACACTGTTGCTGAGCAGCAGGCCATGCTTCACCGCCATGCTGGAACGGATGTTTAATGTCAGCACTTCCCCGGGCTGCATATAGGCTTTCAGACCGGTGGGCACCAGCGCCATTTCCCCCTGCTTAATAACCATTTCAGCTGCCGCCTCAATATCATAACCGGCACTGGCCGCAGTCCTGCGCCGGGGAAGATTTATCCCCTGCCCCTGCCAGTCCGATACTATTTCAAAACCTCGCAAACCCATAAACAGCTCCTTTTCTTTCTGCGAAATAAAAAGCCCTCCCCTTAGGGGAAGGCTCTATCACATTCTTTTAAGCATCTTCCTTGTCGTCACTGAACCTTACAGCCTTAGCCGGCGTAATGGTGGAAATAGCGTGTTTATATACCATCTGCTGCTTTCCCAGTACATCAAGAACCACCGTAAAATTGTCAAAGCCCTTTACATTCCCTTTGATTTGAAAACCATTGACTAAATGAATGGTTACGGGTACATTTTCCTTGCGTACCTGATTGAGAAATGTATCCTGCAGATTTATAACTTTCGTTGGCATAAGAACCCCTCCATAGTCTTGCGATACTATTAAAATATTCACCTTTCAGCGGAAAAATCCTGCCACATCCTGCAAAACATTTTGCAGCAGCTCCGCCGCTGTCATTTCATCAGCCATGTACCAGTTTATATAGGGCATTTTCCGATACCAGGTAAGCTGCCGCTTGGCAAAATGGCGCGTGCTTTTCTTTATAAGCTCCACCGCCTCTTCCCTGGTCATTTCTCCGGCCAGATATGCCGCCGTCTCCTTGTAACCGATGCCCTGCATGGCCTGCATATCACGGGTCACGCCGCCTGCCAAAAGGTTCCGCACCTCGTTCTCCAGCCCGGCGGCAAACATCAGTTCCACCCGTTTATTTATCCGTTCATAAAGGCCCTGACGCTCACGATTAAGCCCCACGACATAAACATCGTAGCACAAATCAAAAGCGCTGTCACTACTGTATTCCCTCTGCCGGGAAATCTGCTCACCGCCAAAGTGCGCGACTTCCAAAGCGCGAATCACCCGGCGCAAATTATGGGCATGAATGCGTTCCGCTGCCTCCGGGTCAGTCTCTCTCAGCAGTCCATGGACATATTCCCGTCCCTTTTCCTCAGCCAGCGCTGTCAGCTGCGCCCGGTATTCGCTGTGGTCAGAGGTTTCGTTAAAGGCATAGCCTTCCAGCAGGGCCTTGATATACAGACCCGTACCACCGGCAATAACAGGGATTTTCCCCTGACAGTTCAGCGCGTGGATAAGCCGCCTGGCCTCCCTGACAAAATCCGTGACATTAAAGCGCTCCTCAGGCTCCAGATTGTCAATCAGATGATGGCAGATTCCCTGCCTTTCCTCTGCCGTGGGCTTGGCCGAACCAATGTCAAAGCCCCGATAAAAGAGCATGGAGTCCCCGGAAATAATCTCCGTCTGTAATTTTTGGGCCAGCGCGATGGACAAATCAGTTTTCCCCACCGCCGTAGGCCCCAGTATAACGATTAGTCTTTCCTTATTGGTCATGCTTCCAGCTTAAGGGTAGCCCCGGGTTCCACGATATGAACCTCTGCCCGGGACATAGCCTCTGTAATCTCCTTATAGTGACGCACATCCTGATTGATAATCGGCCATGTATTGTAATGCACGGGAATGACATGGCGCGTATTTAGAAGCTGCGCCGCCAGCGCCGCATCCTCCAGCCCCATGGTGTAATTATCCCCCACCGGCAAAATGGCGTAATCCAAATCATCCTTTTTGCCGATTAACTGCATATCTGTAAACAGCGCCGTATCGCCGGCAAAATAAATCTTTAAATCGCCCATGTAAATGACATAACCGCAGGCAATGCCGCCTGGCACGCCGCTGCTGTGCTGGGCCAGCGTCATCCGCACCTTGCCAAAGGGCAAGTTCAAAGAACCGCCGAGATTCATCGGGTGCTGCTTAAGCCCCGGTACACGTTCATCGCAGAGTCCGAGCACCTCTGGTATCCCCACCAATGCGGCACCAGTTCTGGCTGCAATCTCCGGCGCATCGCCCAGGTGGTCGCCATGGGCATGCGTTATCAAAATGTAATCCGCTTCCACATCTTCCACTTTGGCCGTGGCTTTCGGATTCCCCGTCAAAAAAGGGTCACACAGCACCTTGTACTGCCCATCGTCCAACAAGAAACAAGCATGCCCATAGTAAGTGAAACTGACCATCACTTCTCCACTCCTCTCTGAATCTTCATTTGCCCCTTATTATCTGTCATGTTATGCTATACTTGTAATTATATCACAAATCAGAGGTAATTGTTTATGAACATATCAAGTCCGGGACTAAATCTGCCCCAGCTGTCAATTCACGGCGAAAAATACAATACTGCCCCCTGGCTGCTGCTTACCGGCGGACGCCCACCGGCAGCGGATTGGCTGAAAGAGCTCCCCTTCTGTGAAAAAATCTTTGCCGCCGACCACGGCCTTGACTGCTGCCGGCAAAACCATCTCCGTCCCGATTATATTTTAGGTGACGGAGACAGCGCTGCCCCCGGCACATGGAACTGGGGCAAAAGTCTGGGCGTCCCTGTCGCCGAATTTCCTGCTGCCAAGGATTTAACGGATACGCAGCTGGCTCTGTCCAAAATGAAAAAGGCACCGCTTATCCTCATAACCGGTGCCTTTGGCGGCCGCTTTGACCACCTGTACAGTCTTATGTTTTCCTGCGCCAGCGAAAGTGTTCCCTGCCTTCTCATAGACGAGCAGGAATTTATTTGCTTTGTAAAAGCCGGCGAGCACATCTCTTTACAGTTCAGGCAGCGGCCTCTGGCAATTTCCCTGCTGCCCTTCACCAGCCGCTGCACCGGCGTCACCATCGGCAATGTACGCTGGCCATTAAAGAACGCGGAACTTACGCAAAGTTTTCCCAATGCCATCAGCAATGAACTTCTGCCCGGCATATCAGCTTTAAGCCTATCCGTTGAACAGGGGATTTTGGGCTTTTACGCCCATTGGCAGGTTTAAAACTGCCGCTGCCGCAGGGCCTCATAGAGAACTATTGCCGCCGACATGCCCACATTCAGGGACTCAGCCTGACCATACATGGGGATATATGTCTTTTGCGCCCCCGACAATACCGTCTCTGACACGCCATGGCCCTCATTGCCCAGCACGATGGCCGTTCCCAGGCGAAAATCACGTTCAAAATGCGGTGTTGCCGTTTCATCCAAAGCCGTCGCCACAAGCTGCAGACCGCTGGTTTCGCTGAATTTCAACAGTTCCTCCGGTGCCACGCCAGCATACAGAGGCACATGGAAAAGACTTCCCATGGTGGAACGCACCACCTTGTCAGAAAATACGTCCACGGAACCTTTCAGCAAAATAACACCGCTGGCTCCCACGGCATCAGCCGTGCGGATAATGGTTCCGGCATTGCCGGGGTCCTGTACCCCATCCATCACCACATACAAAGGCGCATCTCCCTCTGCCCGTTCCGGCAGGGGGAGATTTTTTGACGCCATTACCAGCAAAATCCCTTGGGGCGTCTCTGTCCCAGAGGCCTTGGCAAAGACATTTTCCGGCACTTCATACAGGGGGCAGCCATTCAATTCCAGCTGCGCCGTCAAAGCCCTGCCCCGTTCCTGACTTGTCAATTGACGGGTCAACAGTCCATAGCTGATTTGCCAGTCTCCTGCCGCAGCCATCTCACATAGCCGCAAGCCCTCTGCCACAAACAGGCCATTTTTATCACGCTGCTTGCGCTGTTTCAAGGCTATAGCCAGCTTTACTTTCTTATTGGCAGGACTGTCTATATGTTCCATTTCCCCATCACCTCTTCTAAACACATGTCTATACGTTAAAGAAGCCCTCCCATAACGGGAAGGCTTCTTTGCAAACCATCTTAATCAGAGGTTTTCTTTAGCAACAGCAACAAGCTGAGCAAAGGCTTTCTCATCGGAAACAGCCAAATCAGCCAGCATCTTGCGATTTACTTCAACACCGGCTTTGGTGAGGCCGCAAACGAGACGGCTGTAGGAAATGCCGTTGATACGGGCAGCAGCATTGATACGGGCAATCCAGAGACGACGGAAGTTGCCCTTCTTTGCACGGCGGTCACGGCGTGCATAGTAGAGAGCCTTCATTACGGTCTCGTTGGCTTTCTTAAACTGTTTGCTCTTGGAACCTTTGTAACCCTTAGCGAGTTTCAGGATTTTCTTATGACGTCTATGTGCAGTCACGCCTACTTTTACTCTTGGCATGGTTTCATCCTCCTAAAAATTCAAAATAACGATGGATTTTCGATTAAATTAAGCGTAAGGAAGCATTCTCTTTACGCGGCCGAAATCAGCAGCGGTAACCATAGCAGCTTTACGCAGGTTACGCTTACGCTTCGGAGACTTCTTCTCCAGAATGTGGCTCTTGAAAGCCTTGTTACGTTTAAAGTTTTCACCGCTACCAGTCATGGTAAAGCGTTTAGCAGCTGCTCTGCGAGTCTTAATCTTTGGCATTACATTTTCCTCCTTAAATCGGTCCCGCAATAATCAAATAGATTATTGCGCAGGCTGTTTGGTTTTCGATGCTTTCTGCACCTTCGGTGCAACAATCATCGTCATATTTTTTCCTTCAAGTTTGGCATTGCGTTCAATGGAAACACGGTCGCCAAGGGCTTCTGCCACACGGCCAAGGACTTCTTTGCCCAGTTCCGGATGCGAAAGCTCACGGCCACGGAACATAATCGTCACTTTGACTTTGTTCCCTTCCTCTACGAAACGAAGTGCATTTTTCAACTTGACGTCAAAATCGTGTTGTTCAATGTTGGGGCGAAGTTTCACTTCTTTGATGCTGATGACCTTCTGTTTCTTCTTCGCTTCCTTCTCGCGCTTCTGCTGTTCATAGCGGTACTTACCAAAATCCATGATACGGCAAACCGGCGGCTTGGCCTTCGGCGCAATCTCCACCAGGTCAAGATGCTGTTCTTCAGCCATGCGCAGTGCATCACGCGTAGCCATAATGCCCAGCTGTTCGCCTTCGGCGCTGGTCACACGCACTTCGCGAATACGAATTTCCTCATTGATGCGTAACGATTCTCTGCTAATAATAAAACACCTCCTAATAAAAAATTGTCTTTTATCCAAACAAGAAAGAGGCAGCACAAAGCCACCTCTACAAACTCATGCTATAAACCCGACTGACCTAATCAGCAGGTGAGAAGCGGTGGCTTCTTCTTGTTCACGACTTTGATAGTTTAGCATAGATTTACAGGGCTGTCAAATATTTTTTCAGCCCGTCACGATTATCGCCGCTGCAATGATGACCAGCACAATCCCCTGCACCACGCCTAAGACGCGGTTGAGATTCCGTGTCCTGCTGATAAACCGACGCACCCTGCCGGCACAAATGGCGATAAGGGCGAAGATAATAAAGGCTTGCAGGGCAAACACCGCCCCCAGCAGTGCGATATGCAGCGCCATCTGCTCACTGCCCGTATCCACAAACTGCGGCAGAAAAGCCAAAAAGAACAGCAACACCTTGGGATTGAGGACATTCATCAAAATCCCCCGGCGGTACAAAGCACCATAAGCCAGAGCATCAATATCCTGCCCCAACTCCAAATCACCCTGCTCATGAAAAGCCTGCCATGCCAGATACAACAGATACCCTGCCCCGACAAACTTCAATGCCATAAAAGCCAGCGGTGAGGCCTTGATAAGAGCCGCTGCTCCCAGCATTACCAGTCCTGTATGAAAGACGATACCACTAGCCAGACCGCCGCTGAGCGCTACACCGCTTTTCGCTCCACTGGCCAGACTTTTGGCCAGCAGGTACATATTATCCGGGCCGGGCGCCAAAGTTATCAGCACCGAAGCCGTCAAAAAGTAAATAAACGTGTTAATTTCCATAGATTCCTACTGTCCCATTATTTTACGGGCTTGCCTGCGCTGTTCACTTCCTTTAGGCCATAAATCGCCCCGGCAAAAGCCGCCCCCATAATCCTCGTTTCGTTATCCGGCTGCTTGCTCAGTTCCTGCATGTGAGCGCGGAAAGAATCCTCCATTTTTGCCAGATTGAGGTAAATGGCCAGACTCAGCTTATCCTGCAGATTGGTTGAGGACAAAAATCCTGCCACCAGCTTGCCGCGCATCTTAGGTTTCTCCGCAGCCATCAAAGCATTGGAAATAGCCTTGATAATGGGGTCATGAAATTCGTCCGCGACCTTCCAAGCCGACATGCAGGCTTTCTTGACCTTCACACCATCCCTGACCAGAAAAAAGATAATCAGGGAAGTCATGGCCAGTACGCTTTTATCCGCCGTCGTCCGCTTAGTACACGATTCGTAAATATCTATCGGGTCAGCATCCGTCCGCAAGCCTAATTCTATCGCCTGCGAGATGTCCTCAGCTCCCGGCTTAAAAAACAGCCCTGCCGCCGTCATACAGCCACGGGCGCGTTCCAATGCAGCTTTATCCATGGTAAAATCACCTCAATGGAATATTTCGCCACCAACCGCACCCTTTCCTTTTAATTATTTTTCCCACAGCGGCCTGTTTTTTTCACCAGCGCCAGCAGGCCATGACCAACGGTATTCATCAATCAGCATCCTCGTCCATTGTTTCCAGTAAGAAGCTGACCGGGCGAAAGCCATCGTTGCAGGAAATCAGCGCCGAGCGTGGATTTTTCATCCAGCCATCGTAGAAGTTCTCTGCACCATGAGCCAGCCCCATGACAAAAGGCGACATGGATTCCCATGCACTCTCACACATTCCTTCCGGCCGTTGCCAGCCATTGGCAATGAATACGGCGCCCTCCTCAATATCACAGGCGTTCTCCATGGGATTTTCGTACTTTTCCATCAAATCCTGATAACAGGCCTTCCGCACAGCAGTTATCCGCACCTTTTTCACTGTAACACCTCCACTTGAAAGCTAAATTTAATTTACCATAAAATGTATTACAAATTAACATGCAGATATATAATCACGGCTATCTGCAAAAGCAGAATAAGCGGTACACCATAACGGAATTTTAAGTGCTGCGTCTTATGACGGAAAATCTGCATCGCCAACAGCGCCCCTATGCTGCCGCCAAGCACAGCAAACAGCAGCAGAACTTTCTCCGGCACGCGCCAGCTGCCCAGCTTGGCAAGGAGCTTGTCGCCTCCGTAAACCACCAGTACAACCATGTTGATTATAGCTAAGTACCAGTAAATAACTTCATGCATTGTCATCTAAATCACCCTATCTTTTCCTGCTTCACAATCAGCGCTATGCTCTCGACGTGTATTCTACGTAGCATTATATTATTCCTTCTGTCAATGGCGATTAAACAAATATTTTAGGTACGACAGAATACGATTTTTTCCCATAGTTGGAAAAACACCAAAACATATCAAATCTTAATAAAATATTAGAAAAGTCTCCTGTAATTCACATAATATTCATAGGAGTTGCCTTATTATGAGATGTTAATTAACACTCTTTTGGAATTCATCAAAGCCTAATATACAAAGCAAAAGCCCATACTGGAGTGCTTCCTTCTCCCCAGTATGGGCTCTTTTGATGCCGAGTTCCATTACTTCATTTATTTTCCAAGCTTATATTATGTTCCAGACAATCCTGAACATCCTTATTTTTCTCCCCAAAATGCGGATAGAATACTAAATTACCATTCTCATCCACCCTGCTAAGATGTTTAAGGAAATATCTCGCTATAGTTCCCGTAATCAAGGCAGATATCAAAGTGCCTTCCCGTATGCCTTCAATTCCGCCAAGATATACCAGTGAAATCATAGGGCCAGTGACACAAGACTGACATCATTGACTGTTTTTACCTTGCCGAATTCAATATGAAAACAGCGGGATACAGCGTATACGATTCCTTCTCCGGGGAGCATCAGCACATTGGCGATTCCCTGGACAGCTACGCCAAAGGCAATCAATGTGGTGCTGATAAGCAAAGGCAGCAGCTGTAAAATGTAATTTGTGGGAATTACCCAAGACCACGCCTCCATGAAGAAATCGATAAACCAGGAGAATATCAGGGTTACTGGTATTTGCAGTAACTGAATATTGTCAAAAGCTCTGCGCAGCAATAGGTATTGGCCGAGTACCAGCAGCATGTTTATCGAAAATGTCATCTGTCCCAGCGTAAATGGTGAGGCCAGACTTATGACATATGGAAGGCTGGAAATAGACATTACATACCATTACAAACTATTTCAGATGTTAATTATTAACATCCTTATCGATTTATGATTACGTCTTGATTCCAGTTATGGCATATGGATAACTCTACATCTCCTCAGGCCCCACACTTCAAGTGACTCAAAGTAGTTTCTCCATATGTATGTGCGGGCAATACTCGTCCATATATACATTTCCTTTGGCCTAGAATCCTAAAGCCTCATAAAAGCCTTTCGCTTGAACCTGCGCCGATAGCGATATTTTAGATGCTCCCGTATCCTTAAGGTGCTGGATGGCCATTTCCAGAATTCGCCGTCCCATAGACTGCCCCCGATAGGCTTTTCGCACAGCCATGCGACCAATAATATATTCACCTTTTTCTTCTCCCGGGAAGAACCTACAGCAGCCGACTACATCGGCATCGTTATAGAGCGTCATATGCGTTGCAATATTGTCGATATCATCAAATTCATTTTCAAAGCCCTGCTCAGATACAAACACTTCCTGACGGATTTTTTCCTCATCCTCAATCAGGTGCTCTGAAAATTCAGCGTGTAACATGTTGCCCTCCTGTTATCTCTAAGTTCTGCCAATCTCCGTATAAATCATGCCATGTTTGCCACGTTCTGACCGCATTAGGGAAATATGTTCTATGACCATTTCTCCCTGTGGCGGCTCGACCTCAGGCAAAATCGTCTTGCCGTGATAAGTTGCCTTGCGAAGCACTGTAATATGTGGAT
>FLNX01004560.1_pt1 | contig 44970 bp, 40 predicted proteins | sample 1140341 | NCBI WGS metagenome assembly FLNX01 (sample SAMEA3878208, study PRJEB12797) | bioreactor metagenome | biome: Moose rumen | place: Sweden | collected 2011-10 | reverse complement strand
TGTGTGAACAAAAGTCTGTAAATAGGTCTTCTATGACTTTAGCAATTATGTATTTTACGGTTGTAATCTGTCAGGGTACATAATGGTCAGTTCGCCCCTTACCTTGCCCCAGTTACGAATTGGCATAGTCCATTTCTTGGTGGCCTCGAACGTTGCCAGATACACACGTCTTACTTGTCCAAGAATTCCCCCCTCTCCAGTTCGTTCAATTTTTTTATGAGGTCACGCTCCATTTCGGCCATATACAGCTGGTGTTTCAGTTTCTCGATTTCAATCTGAGCCTTTTCTAGCTCTGTACGTGGTGTCTGGTCTTTTTTACGCCTGCCACGGCGATCCTCAAGCCCGGATTCGCCGTATTCTATGTAACGTAATGTCCATGTCCGTACCTGTTGGTAGCTGACCTTGTATTTCTTGGCCATTTCGCCATAGTTTTTATCTGAAGCCAGGCATTCTTGGACGATTTGCAGTCGTTTTTCTTGTGTGGTGTTGCGTGCTTTGCTCATGTAGCTTCCGCCTCCTGAATGTTTTCTGGAGCTTAAGTCTCCATGAGCATTATACACCTTAATCCATGTCTGAAGCTGGTGCTTGGAACGAATTTTGTACCTACGACAAATTTCTAATTGACTCCCAAGACCATTTAGATAGTCAATAACGGCTTGTGTTTTTGTTTCTGGAGAGTAAACACGATTTGTACTACTGGGATAAAATGCCTCTATACCTTCTGCTTCATATCGCTTTATCCATACTTGTATAGTGGTAGGACTAACCATTGCTACTTCACCAGCATGTCTTTGAGTAATCTCTCCTGATAGGTAAGCTCGGACAAGCTTAACTTTCTCCTCTGCTGTAATTTTATGTTTTTGTGGCATAAAAAACTCCCCCTATGATGACAGTTTTATTTTTTACTGTCTCTCATAGGGGGAGCATATCAATATGGGGAAGGCTCTTTTTATGGCAGAAAAAACGGTGGGTTATTGTCAATCGTCAGTAGCCCAGACGAAGGTAAAGAGTGACTTATATCTACTATCTCTTGAAAAGTCACTGTATACTAAAGTGTTGTTTCCACTTAGCTTCAATCATTTGTTTGTTTGCGGCTAACCAACGCATGATAGTGTTCAGGTCTTTTGTCGGGATATTGCTTTTGTTATGGGCTAGTCTTACCATGCTGTCCAGCCATATTTTTGTAGCATCAGCGTGGGGCGTTCCTTCGCAGACATGGACATGAATGGGTTCGCCGTTTTCATTTGACCAAAAGAAAATGGTATATTTCCCGAATTGGCATACCTTAGGCAACCCCCATCCCTCCTTCGCGTGCAAGCTCCCAGATGATAAAAGCGTTTCGGCTGGCATAGTCTAAGAGGTTTTTTTGTTCTTGTTCGGTAAAACCTTCTGATTCAACAATATTAAGAGAGGGAAGTGTGGATTCAAGGAAATTAAAACCACCTTCAACAGGTTTTTCAAAATATATCCGTATATATTCCATACCATCGGCAGTTTTAGTTATATCGTTGAATGTCATGGTAATGTTGTCAATTTCTGTATAAAAGTTTTTCATAGTGAGCCCTCCTTTTGATAGGAATATCTTACCAACGTATATTTTTGTTGTCACGTTAGTAGTTCCACGCAGTTGTTATTATTATTTTACTCTACTGCGGATTAAGGTGTCAATTCGTCGGCAGTACGTCCCCTTTCTGTACATCACAATAGCTTTTTGGGAGAAATGATGATATTATATTTCAATAAACAAGTTTGGGCTTTTTCGTTGATTTTAGGAGTTGGGCATGAGTGACAAATTAAAGGGTAATGTGATGCTGCTGCTGACGGCTATGATTTGGGGCGGCGGTTTTGTGGCGCAGAGTGCCGGGATGGATTACATAGGGCCGTTTACTTTTTGTGCGGCGCGGTATGTTCTGGCTATGGCGGCGCTGATTCCGGTGATTCTGCTGTTCAGCGTACAGGCGCGGAAAAATCCGCAGGCATCTTTATGGGAAAAATTTGTCCCGGATAAGATTACCATTTGGGGCGGTTTGTACTGCGGTTTGACCTTGGGCGTGGCCGATGCCTTGCAGCAGGTGGGGATTTGCTATACAACGGCAGGCAAGGCCGGGTTTATCACGGCTCTGTATATCATTATGGTGCCCCTGATGGGCAGGGTTATCGGCCAGCGAATCCCCAAAGTGCTGGCGTTTTGCGTGCTGCTGGCCATTGTGGGCTTTTATTTCCTGTGTGTTGATGAGGAACTAAGCGTGGGGTACGGTGATGTTCTGATTCTCTGCTGTGCAGTGTTTTTTTCGCTGCATATTCTGGTGATTGACTACTTTATGAAGAAAAAAGCGGACGGCATCAAGCTGTCATGGGTGCAGTTTGCGGTGGCGTTCGTCTTTGCTGGCGCACTTGTAGGAATTTTGGAGACGCCGCGGCCGGAAAGCCTTTGGGCGGCGAGATTTCCCCTGTTGTTTGCCGGGGTTATTTCCAGTGGCATTGCGTATACCTTGCAGATTTTGGGGCAGAAATATACCGACCCGACGATAGCAACGCTGCTTATGAGCCTTGAATCTGTGTTTGCGGTGGTGGCCGGCTGGGCGGTACTGGGCGAAGTCATGAACGGGCGTGAGCTTTTGGGCTGCGCCATGGTGTTTGTGGCGGTGCTGTTGGCACAGCTGCCCCTGCCGGTGTTGAAAAGATGATATTTCCATGACAAAATCAAAGCAGGATAATCTGACAAGTCCGGCGAAGTTCTTTTTTATAGTTATGGTTACTGGCAGAAAGGACGATGATTTATGGCCATCAAAAATATCGGTTTTATCGGTACGGGCATCATGGGGGCGGCTATGGCCGGGCATTTGCTGGAGGCAGGGTTTGCCGTCAGTGTATATAACCGCACCAAGGCCAAGGCTGAGGGGCTGTTGGCCTTGGGGGCAAAGTGGTGTGACAGCCCCGGTGAGTGTGCCAAGGGGCAGGACGTGGTGATTACCATTGTGGGCTATCCGAAGGATGTAGAGGAAGTTTATCTGGGGGATAACGGCGTTTTGGCGAATGCGTCCAGCGGTGCTTATGTGGTGGATATGACAACGTCATCGCCTATCCTTGCAGAAAAGATTTTTGCAGCGGCACAGGCCAAGGGGATTCATGCTGTGGATGCACCTGTAACCGGTGGGGATATCGGGGCAAAAAATGCCAGTCTGTCCATTTTGGTTGGTGGTGAGGAAAGCGCCTTCACGGCCTTGCAGCCGGTATTTGCGGCTATGGGCAAGAACCTTGTCTATATGGGCATTGCCGGGGCAGGGCAAAAGGCCAAGGCATGCAATCAGATTGCCATTGCCGGAGCGCTGGCAGGGGCTTGTGAGGCGTATGCCTACGCAAAGGCTTCGGGCATAGATTTGGAAAAAACCTATCAGGCAATATCTGCTGGCGCTGCCGGCAGTTTCCAGATGAGCAATGTGGTCCGCCGGGGGCTGGATGGCGACTTTGCGCCGGGCTTCATGCTGAAACATTTCGGCAAGGATTTGGCCATCGGTACGGAAACGTCAGCAGCTTATGGCACGGCTTTGCCAGTGCTGGGGCAGGTGCTCAGCGAGGTACGCCAGATGGAACGGCAGGGCAAGGGCGATAAAGGCACACAGGCGCTGCTGAAATATTATGGGATTGAGTAACAGGATAAAAAAAGAGGGTGTTGCATGTTTTGTGCAACACCCTCTTTTGGTTCCATGTATGCGGATCGCTGCGGTACAGGCGACCAACCTGTACCGCTATGCATAAATGAAATCCTATCGCTACTATGATTATAGCATAATGCATATAAAAATGCTATAATCATTTTGCTGTGCTCTCCTCAGCGGAAGGAGGTGCATAAAATGGATTCCTATCGCTATTTCCTGGAGTTCTTGCTTTCTGTAATGGCAAGTCTCTTGGCAAATTACCTGTTTTCCGTGCTGATGAAGTAAGTACAGTCATTAGTAAGCACCTCGGGCAAAGACCAGCCGCATGAGGGAGAAAAGCCGTTTCTTAGTGAAGCGGCTTTTCGTGTCTTTAGCGTATTTTTTCTTTTAACAGTTCTATCAGGTAGTCTGTATGGATGCGTTTTCCTTCCTCGTTGAGGTGGTATTCTGTATCGTAGAACATCTCGGCATCGTAGAGGCAGTCGGTATAATTGCCGAGAATTTCTACATCGTGTTCATGGTAGAATTTTTCTATGGCATGGATACCGTCTAAATCTTTGCCGGTAAATTCTTTTTCTTTCCAAAGATAGTTTGGCCAGGCGGCGTAGACTTTGATGCCGTTTCCTTGACAGTACATAAGGAATTTTTCTAATTCCTGTTGGGCATCAGTAGTTAGTGGGGGACTTTTAAAGACCGTTGGAGAGATTTTATTCCTTAAAGTGTCTGCAGGTGTCATTTCTTCAATATGGTTGTTGGTCATATCGCCGTTGCTGTTGAGGTATTTGCTATCGTAACCATCTTTTTCAGGTGCTTTAGGCGGATAGAGTTGTTGGTAGGTAGCTTTTAGAAGCTCACGGGGAGTCAGCTGGGTTATGAAGCTGATTTTACTATCCAATGGCATTGCGTGGAAAACATCTGGGGCATATCCTAATATGTATTGCACATAATTGGATTCGAATGATGTGTGGCTGAGTTCATAAAACCGATATTCAAGGGGGAGAATGACGATATCTCCCTTTTTTAAATATTGCCTGACGTGATGTATCGTATATAAATTTAAACTAGCTGCAACACCGTAATTAACGGTGGGAATGTGTAGCTCTCTTTCAATGCGTTCTGTGTCTACGCCAAAGAGAGAGTTAGAGCCTGAGATAAAGATAAGTTTTGGCTGTTTAATAGAACTGGCATAGGTGTTTTTGACTTGGTACCAGCCGTGGAAATTCTTTTGTGAACTGATAGGTACGCTCAGATTTATATAGAATAATAGAAGATGGATTGTTAGACCGGCTAGTATGGCACTTATAAAGATAGCCAGATACTTTCGATAAAATTTCAACTTTTAGCCCCCTTTTTAGAATTGGAAATAGAGAAATTCGGATTCAATATGACCGATAGCTAGCAAGGTGAAAGCTAAAGCTAAACCAAGTACACCTGCCAGAGCTTCCAAGCGCCGAGGGCAATTGTGGAGCGTCGTTAGCAGCGTTTGCGGATTGGGGCAGAGGGCGAGAACTAAGCTGAGCATACATAAAGATAATACAATATTGAACAGGGAGCCAGGGATAGACCATTTTATAAATTCTACGCCGTAATTGCTGAGAAAAGTTAAATGTTTTTCATAAAAGCCGCCGTTGGGCAGGCAAATTTGATGTATATCGGTCATGGCAGTCAGCACCGCTACGGCATGGCTGCTGCTGTCTGCCCGGAAGAATACCCAGCAGACAACAACGCAGAGAAAAGTCATTGCCCAGTTTATTCCCTGTGGCAGATTGATTTTCAGCCTGCGCCATTGATGGTTAATCATGAGGAAAAGTCCATGCAGGCCGCCCCAGATAATGAACGTCCAGCCGGCTCCGTGCCATAGGCCGATAATCAGCATACTGGCAAAAAGGTTGCGCATTTTTTTGAGTTCTCCATGACGATTGCCGCCCATGGGAATGTAGAGGTAGTCTTTTACCCACGTGCCTAAGGTCATGTGCCAGCGGCGCCAAAAGTCAATAATGCTTTTAGCCTGATACGGGGAATTGAAGTTGACAGGCAGTTTCAGATTAAACATCAAGCCTAAGCCGATGGCCATTTCGCTGTAGCCGGAGAAGTCGAAGTACAGTTGGAAGGTATAGCTAATAGCACCAATCCAAGCCTCTAAAAAGGTAAGGCTGTCAGCTCTGGTGAATACGTCATTAGCAATAGGTGCGAGGTTGTCGGCAAGCAAAACCTTTTTGGCCAAACCCATGGCGAAAAGTGTCAAACCTATGGCTACGTTTTCAATATTGATATGAAATGTATCGGCTGCCGTGAACTGGGGCAGCATTTTTTTGTGATTGATAATGGGGCCGGCAATCAGATGGGGGAAGATGGTGACAAATTCACAATAGGTGAGGAAGTCATGCTTGGCGGCTTCACCACGGTAGGCATCTACAAGATAAGCGGATTGAGTAAAGGTGAAGAAGGAAATGCCCAATGGCAGGATGATGTGGGGCAGGTCAAAATTGCTGCCACTTATGTCATTGACGGTGGACAGAAAGAAATCTGTGTATTTGAAATAACCCAACAAAGCTATGTTGCTGATAAGGCCAATGACAAGCCAGAATTTATGGCGCTGTCTTTGGCCGATTTGCCTGCCGATAAGATAATTAAAGGTGATGGAGGCAAACAGCAGAGGAACGTAGTGGAAATCCCAATAGCCATAAAAGATAAAAGAGGCCAGCACCAGGACGAAGGTGGCGGCACGGTGACTTATATATCTGGCTGTTAGGAAAAAACTGGCAAAAACGATGGGGAGATAGACGAAGATAAAGGGATACGAGTTAAAAAGCACGAGAAAAACCTCCTTAGTAAAAATCAATTCTAATTCTATAGGCTTAAGAAGGTTTATTCCCTAAATGGGAAAAATATTTAATTTTAACCTAAATGGTTAATAAGCGAAGGTAACATCGTACCATGATGGTACGGAGGGATAAGTATGTTTGGGGAGAGATTGAGAGCTTTGCGTGAGCATCAGGAACTGTCTCAGGGAGAGGCATCTCAGAAGATGGAAATTATGCAAAATACATATAGCCGTTATGAACGTGGTATTCGTGAGCCTGATTATAATACGTTGAAAAAAATAGCCAATTTCTTTGGGGTGTCTATAGATTATTTGCTGGGGAATGATGACCCGTCTATTGAAGAAGATTTGACAGACTTAGAGAATATACTGATGAATGGACGTTATACGATATATGCGCATTTCCCTACAGATGATGAACGTGAAATGCTGAGAGATTTATTGCGTGTGCTTTATCGTCGAAAATAAAAACAGTGCCTCGCGTTTGGCGCGAGGCACTGTTTTGTCTTATAAGCTAATTTTTAATCCCGACGGATAAAGTCGGAGATACTTTTTCTTACGGGTTTGTCTGTGGCTGCAGCTGACGCTTGGCTTTGGCCGATGGCCTCAGCGAGCCCCGGGATATGTTTGTTGGGTTCGGCGTGGTGCATGGGGGCAGCGTCAGCGGCGTTGATGGTGGACAGCGTGGGCACACCATGTACGGCGCTGGGGGCAGGGGCTGCAGCCGGCGGTGCAGCAGCTGCACCTGCTCCTGCTGGAGTGCCGGACTCAGCTCCTGCCGTAGTGGCAGAAAGGGACGGCGTAATGGGCACATCCCGGCTGCTGAGTTTTACTTCCAAGGTATCGCCGTTTTTCACCGGGTCGGTGAAGTCTACGGGCAGGCCGTTTACCAGAATGGTGAAGGTCACGCGGCTGGTGGCTGCCGGCGGCTGGAAGTTGACGGCCAGCAGGGCATCGCTTACCGTGGTAGCGACACGGGCCGAGGTGTGATAGGTGATATCACAGCCATCGTCGATAATGGTGCCCGGACTGGCGGCGCGGCCGTTGACCATCAGTTCCACGTTGGCAGACGGAATGGCAAATTCCTTGCCTTCGTAGTAAATCATGACCGAGGTGTCGGAGTTCTTGATGTTCAGGATATCGCCGAGTTTCGGGTCGTCATCGGCTATGTATTCCACATGGTCGCCCTCATGGATGGGCATGGAAATGCTGGCCGGCAAATCGTTTAAGAGGATTTCTGGCGTGCAGCTGTAGACGGTTTCGTCACCGTTCAGCGTGTAGTGAATCTTGCGGCCGGTGGGCGGATAGCCTGCGGCCAGCAGAGCTTCGCCAAGGCTTTTGAACTCGCGGCTTTCAATCGTATCGCCATCGGCCAGCAGCTGGTCGGCAGAGGCTTCTTTGCCGTTGACGGTAACGCGCTGACGGATGTGTTTTTCCCGGCCGTTGATATAAATGGTGTATTCCTGTCCGGCAGTGACCAAATCTCCCAGACGGACAGTCGGCGTAGTGCCGTTTTCGCCGGGGATAACGGTAATCCGGGCACCGTCCCTGATGACGGTATCGAGGTCGGCTTCTTCATCGCCCAGCATGATTTTGGCAAAGGTGCCCAGTGTGCCGGGGAAGAATTTCTTTTCCGTGCCGATATTGACCATAAGCCCCAGCCCCGGATGCCCGTTGTATTTGCGCATGTTGATACCGGCGTTTAAGAGGGCATCGGAGACGGTGAGCTCACGGAAGTTAAACAGGCTGTATTCCTCATCGTTGACGTAGACGGAGAGGAAATGCAGGGTGTTGAGGGAGGCGATTTTTAGGATGCCCAGCGGTGTGACAGCGTCCGGGTAATGCAGTTCTTCGGGAATGTCGGTGATGCCGTTGACTACATCGGGCTTGCGGACAGCGACCCTGTTTTCAGGCATGCCCATGGCAGCGGCCACGAATTTTGCCAGCCCCGGCGTCTGGGAACCGCCGCCGACCAGCATGACTGCCTGCGGCGTGTCGCCGTTGAGTTCAAAAATCTGTTTGGCGATGGCGTTGGCCAGATTTTCGATATTGGGCATAACCGGGTCAAGTATCTCATTGGCTGACATACTGTACTCTGTGCCTAAAATATCGGTGAAGGTCACGTCTTCGCCGTTGGCGGCCTGCCGCTTGATACGCTCGGCAATGTTGAAGTCGAGCAGGAATCGCTGGCTGATGGCTTCGGTCACTTCGTCACCGGCCAGCGGCACCATGCCGTAGGCAATGACAGAGCCGTTTTTGGTGATGGCTACGTCGGAGGTGCCGGCGCCGATATCCACCAGTACGAGATTCAGATGGCGCATGGTGGGCGGAATCAGCACGTTGATGGCCGCGATAGGCTCCAGTGTCAGGGCACGCATTTCCAGATTGGTGGCATGCAGGGCGCTCTGCATGGAGTCAATGACCTGACGGGGCAGGAAGGTGGCGATGACTACGGCCTTGGCCTTCTTGCCGCGCTGGCCGATAAGCATTTTCAGCTGAATGTCGTCCAGCACATAGCGGATGGTACTGTACCCCACGCAGTAATAGCGGCTGGGGTCGTCCACGGTGTGGCTTTCGGCTAAAGCGGCCTGTGCGGCCTGTACGCCGGCAAAGTCCAGATTGCGCTGCTGCTCGGCGGTGATAAGGCCGTTTACTTCCATTTCTGCTTCGGCGGTCATGGTGTAGAGGGCACGGCCGGCGGCAGCGACAGCTGCGGTCTTGATAGGCCCGGTCTTTTCAATCAGGGCATTTTTTACTTTTTCCACGATAGCGGCTACCTGTGGGACATCGTGAATCTGTCCGTCCAGCATGGCCCGGGTTTTGTGTTCAAGCCTGTTGGTGGCGATAACGTGGAGGTTTTCATCATCACCTTCCTCGGCCACGATGCCGATAACGCTGCGTGTGCCGATATCCAAGGCAAAAATACGCTCATGCTGTTTGACGGCCTTGGGGGGCGGTGTCTTGATGACATTGATGGCTTCGACCACCTCCGGGCTGAGTTCCTCCTCCATGGGAGCCTCCGCAGTTTTATCCACGGCTTTGGCCTTTTTGGTGGTACGGGTGGTTTTCTTGGGGGCGGCGGTTTTGACAGCGCCGTCTATATCTGCTGTAGTTTTCTTTACTGTTGGCATAAAAAAACTCCTTGCTGCTAATAAAATATAAAGGGATATGTATACTATTTCGCGAAATATATAGTATAATCCTGTTTGATGAGGAAATTATTCCAATTCCCAAGCTATAGAAATGAGTGTGATACCATGACAGGAAATAAAGAAGTAATTACAGGCAGTGATTTTAAGCGGATGGTCGCCGGGGCTTACAGCGAATTTTTGCTGGAGTATGAGGAGATAAACCGGTTGCCCGGAGCCGGCATTATGCCGGGAACCCATGTCCTGCGGACGATGGGGGCAGCAGTCATGCCCCTGAAGGATACCAAGGACGACAGTATCGGCGGTTTGTCGCGCCGGGTGGCATCAGGGGCCCTGTTTGGCGCCCGGGGCAGCGCCGGTGTGGTGCTGGCGCAGATGTTCCGTGGCCTCGGCAAGGGGCTTTTGGGCAAGTATAACGCGACTTCCTCGGAGTTTGGCAAGGCGTTTCAGTATGGTATTCTGTACGCCCAGCGCGTGATTCCTGAACGGCCTGAGCGTCCTATCATTACGCTGGCCAAGGAAGTGGCTAAGGGTGCTTATCATGCTGTACGCGCCAACAAGCCCATTTCGGAGATTTTGGAAACGGCTATTGTGGCAGGGGAAAAGGCCTTAAATAAAGTGGGCAATGAAGATGCCGGTGCCAGAATCATGTTTGCTTTCCTGCAGGGCTGCCTCAAGGGGCTGGATGGCAATTTCGTGTCCCCGGCTGTGAGTCTGTCGCTGGGCTTGGAAGCGCAGCAGGCAGGGCTGCCTGACCCTAAGAACGATGTCGTCCGTCCCTATTGCGTGCGTTTTTCCGTGAAAAATGTGCAGGTGGATTTAAAGGAACTGGAGGCGCATTTGAAGGAGTTTTCCACCTTCGCTCTGGTGGAACGGGCATCTACCGGCGTTGATGTGCATTTGCATACCGACCATCCCGGCAAGGTCATTGAGCAGGCTATCGGCTGGGGGCCGCTGAAAGGGATTCATGTTACCAATATGAGTGAGCCGCATACTTTGTTTGCCCATGATGCTTTGCTGAAGGTGGCGCTGCTGGCCGTGGCGGAAAACCGGGTACGGGCTAAAGAGATGCAGGAGCAGGGCGTACAGGTGCTGGTTACCGGCAGCGAGACGGAAAGTCCGTCGGTGGCTGACCTCATCAATGCGGCGCATAGTGATTTGGCTGATGCCTATGTGCTGGTGGCCTGGAATTATGATTTCTGGCAGGCTTTCCGGCAGGTCAAACGCCTCTTAGGGGAGCGCGTGGAACTGGTGCTCTGTGAGAATAAGCAGCAGCAGGCAGCGGCTATCAGGGCTTTTGATGCTAATCTTACTGCGGTGGAAAATGCCATCGTGATGAGAGAGGCGGCAGAGCAGGCAAAATAATAGTTTTAGATAATAAAAAGTCCATTGGCGTACAATGTCAATGGGCTTTTTATTTTATTAAAGCAGTTCGCACAGTTTTTGGGCTACGGTTTCGGGCTTGATGGCCTTCATGCAGGCGTTGGTTTTATATTTGCATTTCGTTTTCAGGCAGCGCCTGCATGAGTGGGGGCTGATGATGAAGGTGTGCCCCGCAGTCAGCGGCCCGTATACATCGGGCTGGGTGGGGCCCCAGAGGGAGAGGGTTTGGCAGCCGACGGCATCAGCTATGTGCAGGGGGCCGGTGTCGCAGGAGAGCAGGAGGCTGGCGGTTTTTAGAAGAGCGGCCAGTTCCTGCAGGTTTGTTTGTCCGGCAATGGATAGGCTGGGGCGGTTTAAGTGCTGCTGAGCTTCGCGAATAAAGACTTCGTCGCTGGCAGAACCGCTGAAGACGATTTGGACATCTTCGGGGATTTTTTGCAGAGCAAATCCGAAGTTCTGAGGTTCCCAGTTTTTATCCGGCCAGGTGGTGCGTATAGTGACCATGAGGATAGGACGGCCGGTTTCAATGCCGCGTTCCTGCCAAAATTTTTCGGCAAAGCCGGCGAGCGTGGCGGGGAGCTTCATGGTCAGCCCCGGAGTGAAGTCTGACATGTCAAAGCCCAAGGGGATTAGGGCGCTTAAATAGCGGTGTACCTTATGGGGGCTGCTTATGTCAGGCGCCATTTCCGTCATGAAGAGGCTGTTGCCCTCATGGCGTTCATGGATGCCGATGCGGCGTCTGGCAGAGACAAGACGCGCCAGAATGCCCGTCAGGAACAAGCCCTGAATATCCAAAACAATGTCAAAGTGCCGTTCCTTCAGCAGGGAACGGGCTTTTTTTATTTCCCGGTAAGCGCTATTGATATCAAAAGCGGCAACGGCCTCGTCCAGAGGGCGTCTGTCCCAGACAAGGATTTCGTCGATAAAAGGATTACCCTCCAGCATCTTATCGGCTGGCGGACTGACGAGCCAGGTAAGATGACAGGCTGGCCGCAGTCCTTTCAGGTGACGCGCCACGGTGGTGGCATGGAGGACATCACCGATGGCTGATAAGCGGATGATGAGTACATGGCAGAGCTCATCTGCAGCCGTGTTTTTATTTTGCATAAAGGTTGGTTTTCCTTCCTGTTCATAGTACAATAATCAGATAGGTCTAATATTAACATAGTAAAAAAGAATTGTCCAAAGAAAGGATATGGGCATGTTAAAGGATATAATCATAAAATCTGTAGCCAGCAGCGATACCGTGTACCGCCGGGGCGTGAAATACTATCGGGACAATGCGGTGGAAGAACTGGGCTCACTTGGTGATGCCGGGACGGATTGGTCAGCGGTAGTGTACGGCTCTGAGGATTACAGCGTGCGCGTGAAGCTGAACAAGAAACGCAATAACGTGGAAAGCTATAGCTGTGACTGTCCGGCAGCGGCGCAGTATTTGGGCGCCTGCAAGCATGTGGTGGCGGTCTTGCTGGCCATTCAGGCAGAGCAGGAAAACAGCCGGCCTCAATCGCCGCAGGAACTTTTGCAGGGCGTCATGGCAGATTATGGCATAGATACCTTGGGCGGTATGATGAAGCGCAAGGCCGTTGGGGAACAGGAACGGAAATCTGCCGCAGCCCGGAGGATGTTTGCCGCTTTTCAGCAGGCTGCTGCCGGCACGTCCGGCGCTTTTGCCGGCTCACTGACGTACGCTCATTTGGAGCCGCGTCTGTTCACGGAAAGTTTTTACGGCAATCACCGCAACTGGCTGGAATTCCGCTTTGGTATGGATAAACTTTATGTAGTGAAAAATATCGGCATGCTGGTGGAGGGGCTGGAAAAAGGCGATATGTGGCAGCTGGGCACGAAGACCACGGTCAATCTCGGGACGGTGCGCTGGGGCGATGAAATTTCCGCGAAGCTCTATGCGTTATTGCAGAAATACTATCGTCTGGAGCAGGGGATGTTTGCCGCCGGAAGCAGCAGCCGCTACTATTACATGGACAGACGTTCCTATCTCTTTGACCAGAAGCAGTTCCATCTGTCTGCGGAGGCCCTTGGTGAGTTTTTGTCGTTGCTGGGGGATACTGACTTTGAGGTACATGTTGACGGCAGTGTGCCGGAACGGGTCAGAACCCGGCCGGGCAATCCGCACATCAGCCTGTCGCTGCTGGAAAAAAAGGGGCACGGTGAGCTGCAGGTTACACGAGCGGATATTGCGGCTTTGGACAGGGATTGCAATTACGTGTATCAGGAGGGCGTTATTTACCAATGTGACAATAAGTTTGCACAGGCGTTAAAGCCGCTTATTGACACTTTTGACGGGACGAATACCGTAACGATAAACAAAGACGATATGGCTGCTTTTTTCAGTCAGGTGCTGCCCCGGATGGAACTGGCCGCGGCGGTGGATGTGGATGAAAAATTTCAGGAGCAGTATGTTGTCCAGCCTTTGAGCGTGGAGCTGTATATTGACTACGAAGGTGACGGCATTGCGGTGCGCCCGAAGTTTGCCTATGGCGATGCGGCGTTCAATCCTCTGGTGGAAGCGGAGCCGCCGCTGCGTGACGGGCGGAAGCTGGTGCGGAGTGATGACAACGAAAAAGAGATTATCACCCGGCTTACCCAGTATGGCTTTAAGAAAAAACGCGACCAGCTGGTGCAGACGGACGAGGAGAAAAGCTACGAGTTTTTGACGGAAGAACTGCCCCATCTGCCGGAATGGGTGGATGTGTTTTATTCCGATGCCTTTGGCAATCGTCCGGTGCGTTCCATGCCGAAAATCACCGCCGGGGTCAGCGTCAATGATTCCAATCTGCTGGAGGTCAGCTTTAATGCCAAAAATCTGGACTTTAACGAGCTGATGGAGATTTTGGATTCGTACCGGCAAAAGCGCAAGTACCATCGTTTGCAGGACAGGAGCTTTATCACGCTGGGCGACCAGCAGATGCAGGCGATTGCCGATTTTGTTGACAATACGGGGATTGCCGCCAGCAAGGCGGAGGGCATGAAGGTGGAGCTGCCCCTGTCGCAGGCCATGTATCTGGACGAGCTGGCCAAGGCCGATGAATCCCTGCGGCTGGAACGCAGCCGCGAATTCCGCGCGATTGTCCGTGATATCCGCCACCCGGAGGAAAATGCGGTGGATGTGCCGGAAAGTCTCAAAGATACGTTGCGTGAGTATCAGGTGACGGGCTTTAACTGGCTGTCCACGCTGTCACAATATCATCTCGGGGGGATACTGGCTGACGATATGGGGCTGGGGAAAACCCTGCAGGTGATTGCCTTCCTGCTGTCCAGACAGAATTACAAGGAGCCGCCGTCTTTGGTCATTGCGCCGACCTCCCTCATGTACAACTGGCTGGAGGAAATTGACCGCTTTGCGCCGGAGCTGAAAGCCTGTGCCGTGGCCGGCTCCAAGGCGGAACGGCAGAAAATTCTTGATGAGGCTGATTCCGGCTATGATGTGCTTGTCACCACCTACAATATGCTGAAACGGGATATAGATATGTACGAAAAGCGGCGCTTCCGCTACGCCTTTTTGGATGAAGCCCAGCATATCAAAAATCCCACGACCCAAAATGCCCGGGCGGTAAAGCGGCTGAAAACCGGCGGTTACTTTGCCCTGACGGGTACGCCGATAGAGAATACCTTGACAGAATTATGGTCAATCTTTGATTTTCTGATGCCGGGCTATCTGTTGTCCCATAAAAAGTTCAAGGAACGCTATGAAGTACCGATTGTCCGGGAGCAGGACGAGCGCAGCCTGACGGATTTAAAGCGCCATGTCATGCCCTTTATCCTGCGCAGGATGAAAAAGGATGTCCTGACGGAACTGCCGGACAAGGTGGAACGCAAGATGATAAGCTCCATGACGCCCAAGCAGGAAAAACTTTATCAGGCATGGTTTCTCAAAAGCCAGAAGGAGTTTGCCCAGCAGCTGGCGGCAGGAGAGGACAGCCGGATAAAGATACTGGCCATCCTGACACGGTTGCGGCAGATAGCCTGTGACCCGTCCCTGTTTTTGGAAGGCTATACGGGCGGCTCGGGCAAACTTGACCAGCTGGAGGAACTGGTAGGGGAGGCCGTGGAAGGCGGCCACCGCATTCTGATTTTTTCCCAGTTCACCACCATGCTTGCTCATATTGGTGAACGACTGAAACAGCAGGGCATCGGCTACTATTATCTGGACGGTTCTACACCGTCATTGGAACGCATCCGCTTGGTCAAGGCCTTCAATGAGGGAACTACGCCGGTGTTCCTCATCTCCCTGAAAGCCGGGGGCACAGGGCTGAACCTCACCGGGGCGGATATGGTCATTCACTATGACCCGTGGTGGAATCCGGCTGTTGAGGACCAGGCCACGGACAGAGCCTACCGTCTGGGGCAGAAGAATAATGTGCAGGTCATCCGTCTGCTGGCCAAGGGCACCGTGGAGGAAAAAATCTACGACCTGCAACAGAAGAAAAAATCGCTGATTGACCAGATGATACAGCCCGGGGAGAATTTCCTGTCCCGTCTGACCGATGAGGAGATTCGGGAATTGTTCCAAAGGTAAATGTATATATTTTGTCAATCCTACAAAAATGAATTAAATTCACTTTTTATCTTTTCAGCGCAAAATTTTTCCGATATAATAGAAAACAGAAGTAAATCAGTTACAGAATTGGGGCGATGTTACCATGGATGAGAAAATGGGCCGCCGGGAGCGCAAAAAAATCTTGTCCCGGCAGGCGATACTAGAGGCGGCTGTGCGTGAATTCAGTCAGAAGGGCTTCCGGGAAACATCGGTGGCGGACATTATGAATGCTGCTGATTTGGGCATCGGCACCTTTTACAACTACTTTCAGTCCAAGGAGGAAGTCCTAATACATCTGCTGGGGCGGATGGTTGAGGATGTTGACGCTTCGCTCAGGGAGCTGAAAGAGGCCAGACGGCCCGCCTGTGAACAGCTGGCTTCGGCCTGTTCCATTACGGCTAGATTTCTGGATGAAAACCGATACGTTTTGCCCTTGTTTTTAGCGGCGGCAGAACATTCGGGCCTGCCCGAGGATGCCGAGGAACGGAAACCAATGCCGACACCGGGCTTTAAGCATCTATTTGAAGGGATTTTGCAGGAAGGACAGCAGGCCGGGGAAGTGCGCAGTGACGTACCGCCGGAGCTGATTGCGGAAATGTTTCACTCGATTTATCAGGCCGCGGCTTTCAGTAAATTGGGGATTCCCTTTCAGGAAAACGTGTCCATGAAAATGCGGCTGCTGCTGGACGGGATAAAGGCAAGGCCCGAGACTTAATCGTAATATATTTTAGGAGTGGAGAAGCTGGCATGATTAGTGTTACTAAACTGTTATTTGCTAGGGATTATTATGGGGATAATCTGCGTTATACGCGCAACGCCCACTGTATGCGCAATGGCGCGGCTGAGGGCATGGGGCCGGTTGTGGTCTGGAACTCGACCAAGACCTGCAACCTGAAGTGTATGCACTGCTATATGCAGTCCGATTCGCAGAAGTACAAAGATGAACTCACCACGGAAGAAGCCAAGAAATTCATAGATGATTTGGCTGACTTCCATGTGCCGGTACTGTTGTTTTCCGGCGGTGAGCCGCTGATTCGCCCGGATTTTTTCGAACTGGCCGAGTATGCCCGGCAGAAGGGGGTACGTCCCACCTTGTCGACCAATGGCACGCTGATTACCCGGGAAGTGGCACAGCGCATCAAGGATATCGGCGTGGGCTATGTGGGCGTTTCCCTTGACGGCCTCAAGGATGTCAACGACAAGTTCCGCGGTGTGGATGGTGCTTATGAAAAAGCCATGCAGGGCATTCAGAACTGTGTTGCCGTAGGCCAGCGCGTGGGACTGCGCTTCACCATCAACCACCACAACATTCAGGAGCTGGACAATATCTTCGATTTCATCGAGGAAAAGGGCATAAACCGGGTCTGCTTCTATCATCTGGTTTATTCCGGACGCGGTGAGAAGATGGTCAATCAGGATGTAACGCCGGAGGAATCACGCAAGGCGATGGATACCATTATCCGCCGTACCCGTGACTTTGAAGAGCGCGGTCTGGAAAAGGAAATCCTCACGGTGGATAACCACTGCGATGGCGTATATATGTACCTTAAAGCATTGGCTGAGGGGCGTGACGAAACGGCGGCGCAGATAAAGAAGTACATTGCCATGAACGGCGGCAACCGTTCCGGTATTGCCTTCGGTGAAGTTGACCCCTTGGGATATGTGCATCCCGACCAGTTCACGCAGCATCATACCTTTGGCAATGTCCGCGAGCGCAAGTTTGGCGACATCTGGACGGACACCAGCGCCAGCCCGATTCTGGCAGGGTTGAAAGACCGTAAGCATCTCCTGAAGGGACGCTGCGCCAAGTGCAAGTTTTTGGATAACTGCAACGGCAACTTCCGTACCCGGGCCGAAGCGGTGACGGGGGACTTCTGGGAATCCGACCCTTCCTGCTACCTCACCGATGAAGAAATCGGCATTAAGTAAGGAGGGCAGCAGCATGAAGATTGTATCATGGAATACCACGAATAACTGTAATATGTACTGCGCCCATTGCTACCGCGATGCCGGCTGCAAGGCGGAGGACGAGCTGTCCACGGAAGAGGCCAAAAAGCTCCTGCGGGAGATTGCCAAAGCCGGTTTTAAAATCATGATTTTCTCCGGCGGCGAGCCGCTGACGCGTCCCGATATCGTGGAACTGGTGAAGTATGCTGCCGATTTGGGCTTGTTCCCGGTGTTTGGCACCAACGGCACTTTGATTACGCTCGAAATGGCCAAGGACTTGAAGGAGGCCGGCGCCAGAGGCATGGGGATTTCCCTTGATTCTTTGGACAAGGACAAGCATGATAAATTCCGTTCCTTCCCCGGCGGCTGGGACGGTGCTGTGCAGGGGATGAAGAACTGCCGCGAGGTGGGGCTGCCCTTCCAAATCCACACGACGGTCATGGACTGGAACCAGCATGAGCTGGAAGCCATGACGGATTTTGCCGTGGAAATCGGCGCCAAGGCGCATCACTTTTTCTTTTTGGTGCCCACGGGCCGGGCGGCGACCATTGAGGAAGAATCGCTGCGCGCTGAGCAGTATGAAGATGTGCTCACCCGTATCATGAAGAAGCAGGAACAGGTGGATATAGAACTTAAACCCACCTGCGCGCCCCAGTTCCTGCGGATTGCTGACCAGCTGGGCATTAAGACGCGGTTCCATCGCGGCTGTCTGGCAGGTCTCAGCTATTGTATCATCAGTCCCCGGGGCAAGGTACAGCCCTGCGCGTATCTGAACATGGAGCTGGGCGATGTTCATGACACGCCTTTTGATGAAATCTGGCGTGACAGTGAAGTGCTGAAAAAATTGCGGACGCTGGAATATAGCGGCGGTTGCGGTACCTGCAATTACAAAGGTGTCTGCGGCGGCTGCCGGGCCAGAGCCGCGTACTATCACGGCGGTGACTATATGGCCGAGGAACCATGGTGCCTGTATCATGGACGGCGCGGTGAGTGAAATAGCGGTAAAAGCCTTTCCTGAGGGGAGGGCTTTTTTTTTGCGTAAATGGCAGGCGGCAGGCAGGATATTGAGATGCTTAGCGCGAAATCTAATAGCGGAAAAAGATGCAGGGAGGTACGGATTATGTTTGATAAAGGTGCTATACCCGGCGGCGGACGAACCGTCAAGGCCGAAATTTTGCTCTATGTGCTGCCGATTGTGGCTGTGGGGCTCATACTGCTGGCAGGAATCATCTTCCGCTATGTGGGCACGACTTTTGAACAGCAGCTGGTTACCAGTTCGCTCAAAAATGCGCAGGAAGTGGCAGACGGTGTGTCTGCCTGGCTGGATGCCCGTATGCTGGAAACGCAGACGGCGGCCAATCATCCGGCTGCCAAAAATCTGGCGAATGCACCTGAGCTGATGAATGCGAACAATGTTTACCGCTTGAACCTTATGAACAAGATTTATCCCGGCGTTTACGACAGCGTCAGCTGGGGGCCTTTTGACGGCTCCGGCGTGCTGTATGGGCAGACTAAAGCCGGTTTTAAAGAAATGCACAATGCCGATAAGGCATGGTACAAGGAAACCATGACAGGCGCCAAGGATTCCTTTATGTCTTCGCCGGTAATTTCGCAGGCTACGGGCAGGATTATCGTCAACTCTATTGCTTTGGCCAAGGATAACAGTGGAGCCAATGCAGGCATGGTGCTGGCGGCTATCTATGTCGATGCGGTTACGGAAAAGGTCAGCGATTTGAAGCTGGGAGAAGATGGCTACAGCCTGCTGGTTTCCAAGGAAGGCACATATATTGTCAATCCCGATGAAGGGGCCATCATGAAGAAGAAAATTTCTGAGGAAGATGACCCGGGAGTGCGCGCCCTTGGTGAAAAAATGCTCTCTGGCGAGGCCGGTGTCTATAAATTCACGCGGGCTGACGGTAAGGATATGATAGCCTTTTACAATCCTATCAAGGCTACGGGCTGGGGCATGGCTACCATTGCCTATCAGGATGAACTGTTTGCGCCCGTGAGCAATGTGCTGAAAATCATGACCGGCATTTCGCTGGCGCTGATTGTGCTGATTTCTCTGGGCGTGCTCTTTACGGTGAACCGCTCCATGAAACCTTTGGCTGCGATGATGGAAGAAATGCGGCTGCTGGCCAGCGGCGACTTCCGCGAGCGTCCCACGCAGATTACGGTGAGCAACGAGCTGGGACAGCTGGCGGCGGCTGTGCGCTCCATGCGTCAGGGCATCCGTGATGTCATTTCCAATGTCAGCGTATCCTCCGAAAGCCTGTCGGCTGCAGCGGAAGAACTGAACGCCACTACAGAGCAGTCGGCACAGGCTTCAAATCAGGTGGCAGATTCCATCGTGCGCGTGGCGCAGAGCACCAGTGAACAGCTGGATGCGGTAAATTCCACTTCGTCTGCGATTGAAGGCTTGAACGACTCTATCCAGAGCATTGCGGCCAAGGCCGATACAGCTGCCGGACATAGCCGGGAGGCTTCCGGCGTGGCTAGAGATGGCGGCAAAACTCTCAATGAGGCCATCGGCCAGATTAAGCGGATAGAGGAATCCACGCTGGAATCTACCAAAGTGGTTACGGCCTTGGGCGAGCGTTCCAGCGAAATTGGTCAGATTGTCGATACCATATCCAGCATTTCCGAGCAGACCAACCTGCTGGCACTCAATGCAGCCATTGAAGCGGCCCGGGCAGGTGAGCATGGGCGCGGCTTTGCTGTCGTTGCCGATGAGGTGCGCAAGCTGGCTGAATCCTCACAGGAGGCGGCACAGCGGATAGCTGGGCTCATCGAGGAGACCCGGCGCGATACGGACAATGCTGTTGCCGGTATGCAGGCAGGCAGTGAAGAAGTCCGCGTGGGGGCGCAGAATATCATATCCATGGGCGAATCCTTCAAGCGTATCATTGAAATAGTAGAGGAAGTATCGGGGCAGATGCAGAGTATTTCTCAAGGCATCAGCGGTATGGCGGAAAGCGGCAAGGAAATTGTCGGGCACATCCGCACGATTGAAGATTCCAGCCGTACTTCCGCAGAAGAAGCCGAGACCGTATCGGCAGCAACGGAAGAACAGAGCGCTTCTGTACAGGAAATTGCCAATGCCAGCCACAGTCTGGCCAAGATGGCAGGCGAGCTGCAGATGGAAGTGCGTAAGTTTAAAGTTTAATATGTCTGTATAAAAAGGGGGCGTTCCCGGCAATGACCGGGAACGCCCCCTTGCTGTCTGCTTACCGGATTTCCGGCAGCAGCCCTAATTTTTTCTTGGCCTTGGAAAGAGTTTTGCGGGCGATGTATTCGGCTTTTTGTGCACCGTCACGCATGAGTTCTTCCAAATGTTTGCGGTCGCTCATGAGTTCCTTGTACTTCTCACGGACAGGCTTTAATTCGTCAGCAACAGTCTGGCCGACGACAGCCTTAAAGTCACCGTAGCCTTTGCCGGCAAATTCGGTTTCGATTTCAGCCATGGACTTGCCGGTGATGGCCGAGTAAATGGTCATGAGGTTGCTGACACCGGGCTTATCTTCCCGATAGCAGACCACGGCCTCACTGTCGGTGACAGCACTCTTGAATTTTTTGAGAATGACATTTTCCTCGTCCAAAATGGAAATCGTGGCCTTGGGATTCGTGTCGGACTTGCTCATCTTACTCGTGGGCTCCTGCAGGCTCATGACACGGGCCCCGGCTTTGGGGAAGTAGCCTTCCGGCAGTTTGAAGATTTCCCCGTAGTTGTGATTGAAACGGATAGCGATATCCCGGGTGAATTCCAAATGCTGCGTCTGGTCAGCACCTACAGGTACATAATCAGCCTGATAAAGCAGAATATCGCCGGCCATCAGCGCCGGGTAGGTGAACAGTCCGGCGTTGATGTTTTCGGGGTGTTTGCTGGACTTATCTTTAAACTGCGTCATGCGGCTGAGCTCACCAAACTGGGAGCAGCAGCTCATGAGCCAGCCCATTTCCGCATGGCTGCGGACATGGCTCTGGACGAAAATCAGGCTCTTTTCCGGGTCAATGCCGCAGGCCAGCAGCAGCGCAAAGGCCTGCAAGGTCTGCTGTTTGCGTTTCGTCGGGTCGATATGAACCGTGAGGGAGTGCAGGTCAGCGATGAAATAATAGCAGTTGTAGTCTTCCTGCATTTTCTGCCAGTTCTTAACTGCGCCCAGATAATTGCCCAAGGTGAATACGCCGGTGGGCTGAATACCGGAGAGAATGATTTTTTTGTCGGTAGTTTCTTTGTTTTCCATAGTGATAGCTCCTTTGACCTGTCAGGGCATTAAAAAATCCCTGACAGAAAAATTCTGTCAGGGACGAATATACTTCGCGGTGCCACCCTGTTTCATGGCTGAGCCATGCTCTTAACGAGATACCGTCATATCTCTGACAACTGACGCGTGTCCAGCGTCGCAGCCTACTGACTGTTTCAGTGTTCGGTGCGCCCTCAGCGGCCCATTTGCCAGTTCGCTTGCTATCCGGCTCCCAGCTGTCCCGGACTCTCTGTAAGGGCTGATACTGACGTTACTCCCGCCTCAACGGTTTGCTCAGTCTATCCTATCACGTCATTACAGGGTTGTCAACATTACGGATATGCATTTTCTGTGGTCACGGAGCACAAATATGTGTTAAAATGGAGAGGACGGTATTTACAATATAAGGAGGTTACACTAATGCATCAGTTGACAGCACGGCTTATCATTTATCGTAATTTGGGAAAGGACGCTATTCTCTATCGTCTGGCAGGGATTTACCAGCGCTGGCAGACTCAGGATTATGACCAGTCAGCGCTGTGCAGTGAAGTGCTGACCGAGATAAACCGGCTGCTCGATGTGGCAACCCGTTATGGTTTTAATGGGAATTTATGGCACTCCTATTTAGCTTTTTTGCTGGCCACAACGGAGGCGCCGTTTACGCTGGTCTGTGAAAAACGCGGTGCGGTTGAGGGCAGCGTCCGCCAGTTTGCGGAAAATGACATGCAAATCTTTAAGGAGCTGTGGGATTTTGATTTTTCACCGCTGGAACAGGCTTTGGGGATAAATTGTTTCACCGTTATCAAGGAGTACACGGCGGTGGAAAAGAGTCAGCAGATTTACAATAAGAGCGTCAGCGACAAGGTACGCTATTTATGCCAGCGCATTGGGGAAACAGACAGTGCAGCTGCTATGCTGACAGCGGTGACGGACTTTTACTACCGCTTTGGCGTGGGCATGCTGGGGCTCAATAAGGCCTTCCGGGTATCGCCGGAACTGGATACGACCGGGCAGCTGCTCGAACCCATTACGACAACGGGGGAGATAAGCCTGACGGATATCGTTGGTTATGAAAGCCAGAAGGCGCGGCTCGTGGCCAATACTGAGGCATTTGTGGCGGGGCGCAAGGCCAATAATGTACTGCTTTATGGTGACGCCGGTACAGGCAAGAGCACCAGTATCAAAGCTATCCTGAACGAGTACTATGACCAGGGCCTGCGCATGATTGAGGTGTATAAGCATGAGTTCCGCTATCTGCAGCGGATTATCGCCCAAATCAAGAACCGCAATTATAAGTTCATCATTTACATGGATGATTTGTCCTTTGAAGAATTTGAAATCGAGTACAAATATCTTAAAGCGGTCATTGAAGGCGGCCTGGAGGTCAAGCCGGACAATATACTTATTTACGCCACCAGCAACCGCCGTCATCTGATTAAAGAACGCATGGACGACCGGGCTGAATTCATGGACCCCGATATTCATCCCAACGACACCGTGCAGGAAAAACTGTCTTTGGCCGACCGCTTTGGTCTGTCCATTGGCTACTTCAAGCCCAATCAGAAGGAATACTTTGCCATCGTGGAAAATATCGCGGCCCGTCACCCCGAGATAAAACTCACGGCCGAAGAACTGCGCGCAGGTGCTGTCAAATGGGAAATGAGCCACTCCGGACTGTCCGGCCGGACAGCGCAGCAGTATATAAACTCTTTGCTGAGTCAGAGCTAAAATATTGCCAAGAGATTTTTTTTGCGTTATAATTAAGCATAAGAAAAGGACAGTTGATGTGTGGTGCGTCGACTCTCCCTGTTTTATTGAATAGTTTATTTGGAGAAAGGTCGTCGCGTGCCGCGTGGGCGGCTTTTTTTCATGCTAAATTACTTTAACAATCCAAGGGTTGAGACAATCAGCGTCAGAAATGCAATGCATAACGAAAGCTTTTCATATAGCGTCATGGCTCTCACCTCCCCGAATGGGGGAAGCCGGCTCATCAACTGTCTTGGAAATATTATATCATGAGGACAAAAAGATTAAAATGGTTTACTTATTGAAATTCGGCGCTGCCTGGGTGCTGCCACCGGGGATTTTTTTTCTCGGGCTTTGGTATGTGGCATGGCGTCTGTATAAGAGAAGAGAAAAGAGGCTGGCTGGCATGCTTGCTGCTTTGGTATTTGTGTTTTATCTATGTTGTACAAGTCTGGTGTCCGAGAGCATTATGGGAGCGTTGGAAGGGGCGTATGTGCCGCCGGAAAATCCGCAGGGTGATGTTATCATCATGCTGGGGGGCGGAGCCTTTCCTGATACACCTGATGTCAGCGGCAGAGGAACGCTTTGTTCATCTCCGGCTAACCGCCTGCTTACAGCGGTGCGCTTGCAAAGAAAACTTGATGTTCCGATTATTCTTTCGGGGGGACAGGTTTACAGTGATTCCGGGCCCGAGGCTGTGATAGCCAAGCGCATTTTGATGGATTTGGGCGTGCCGGAGGATAAGATAATCGTGGAGGGCAAGAGCATCAACACCACGCAGAACGCAAAATTTTCCACAGAGATAATGCGCGAGCACGGCCTGCAAAAGCCGATTTTGGTGACATCAGCCTTTCACATGCGCCGTTCAGTGCTGAACTTTGCTAAAAACGGCGTGGAGGTCATAGCCTATCCTGCCGACTACAGAACCAATCGCCGTCATGACTTCCATTACAATAAGCTAAAGCCCAGCGTGGGAGCTTTGGATGACAATGTGACGGTGTTGCAGGAGATTCTGCGAGCGATGGTTACGAGGTACCTTGAATGACAAAAAATCTTACGCATGGTGAGCCGGCAAGGCTCATCCTCTTTTTTACCCTGCCGCTGATTGCCGGCAATATCTTTCAGCAGCTTTACGCTTTTGTGGACACCCTGATTGTCGGACGCTTTCTGGGGGTGGAGGCACTGGCTGCCGTGGGATGTACTGGCAGTCTGATGTTTCTGATGCTGGGCTTTGTGATTGGTTTTTCTACGGGGATAACCATTTATACAGGACAGCGCTACGGCGCCAAGGATTACAAAGGCGTGCGGCAGAGTGCTGCGGCTTGTGCCGTGCTCTCCTTTTTGGAGGCTGTGATTCTCACGATTATCGGTGTGTCCATGTGCCGCTATCTGCTGATTTGGATGCAGACACCGCCGGAGATTTTGGAGGGAGCATATTCCTTTATCAGCATTGTGTTTGGCGGTATCGTCATGTTTGTCTGTTTGCAGACACAGACGAATCTGCTGCGCGCTTTGGGTGACAGCCGCATGCCTACGGTGATTTTGGCTACGGCGCTTATCATCAACATCATTTTGGAACCGATTGCGATTCTGGTGCTCGGCTGGGGGATTCCCGGCGCGGCGCTGGCTACCATTGCCGCACAGTTTTTAGGGAATGTGATTTGTTACATTTATATTTGCAAAAAAGTGCCGGTGCTCAGGACGTATCGTGAGGACTGGCAGCTTAGCTGGCCGGTATTAAAGGCTCATTTGAAATTGGGGCTGCCCATGGGTTTTCAGTCCTCGATTATCGCCATCGGTGCCGTTATCCTGCAGGTGGCGCTCAATAATCTTGGCCCGACTGCCGTGGCGGCCTATGCGGCGGCGCAGAAGGTAGACTCCATTGCGTTGATGCCCATGATGTCTTTTGGCCTTGCCATGGCGGCCTATACAGCGCAAAACTACGGCGCGCAGAAATACGAGCGCATTGCCGAAGGCGTGAAAAAGTGCAGTTATATGTCCGTGGGCTTTAGCATTCTTGCGGCAGTGGTTCTGATTCTCTCCGGCCCCTTTATCATGGAACTGTTCGTCGGTGAAGGCCAGCAGGAAGTCGTGGATATGGGGCACATGTATCTGATTGTCAACGGCGTAAACTATTGGATTTTGGCGCTGCTCTTCATCTTCCGCTACACCCTGCAAGGCTTGGGACAGAGTGTCGTGCCCACTATTGCCGGTGTTATGGAACTATTTATGCGTGCCGGTGCGGCCATCTTTCTCTGTGAAATCTGGGGCTACTTCGGCGCCTGCGTGGCTAATCCCATGGCCTGGGCCGGTTCGTGCATCCCACTGGCTATTGCGTTCTTCTGGACGCGAAGGACATTTCGGAAAAAATACAGCTAAATGGGCATACGAAAAGCCGTCCACTTGGTCTTGGACGGCTTTTCTCCCTCTACGGCTGACTTTTGCCCGAGGTGCTTACTGATGGCTGTGCTATTTCATCAGCACGCTAAACAGATAGTTGGCAGACAATCCTGCAATCAAAGAAAGCAAGAAGTCGCGCAACAAAGGTAAATGTCGCATGAACTACCCTCCCTTCCGCTGAGAGGTGCACAGCAAAATAATTATAGCATTTATTATTGTAGTGTGCTACAATGTGAGTAAGGTAAATGTCGCATGAACAACGACATGCGTCGCAGGTTGACTGCCTGCGATGCGGAAGTCCGCTATTTGGACAAAAAAAGCCACCCTTTTGGTCGAGGGTGGCTTTTTTATTGCGGTGTTTGGAAAAACAGCTTCACCACAGCAGCCAGTTTCTGCCGTTCTTCTTCTGTAGGCGTGCGTCCGAAAATCTGGTAATCGCCTTTTTGCAGGAAATGGGAGAGGTCGGGCAGGCGGCTGGTGTCCTTGGGTTGATGTCCCAGCAGAAAGTCCAGTGATACATTAAAGTAATCGGCCAGTTTTATCAGCATGGCAATGTCAGGCTCGTTGACACCGCATTCGTAGCGGTTGTAGGTATTGGGCTTTATTTGCAGGGCTTCGGCTATTTCTTTTTGTTTGATATCGGAATCTTCGCGCAGGGAACGCAGTCTTTTTGTAAACATGGGTAAGTCTCCTTTGCTTTTTAGTTTAGCAAAGGAGATGTTTTCTGATTGTTAAAGTGATGAAATGGGAATTTGCTTATTGAAAAATACTAAAACATGAATATAATAGTAAAAGGGTTGCTAAGAAATTTTTAATGAAAGTTATTGGGAGGCGTTGTGCGTGGTATTTTCATCCACGGTATTTTTATTCTTGTTTTTGCCGCTGGCTCTTTGTATCTACTACAATCCATGGCTGAGAGGACGGCGGTTTCGTAATGTATTTTTGCTGCTGGCCAGCCTGATTTTTTATGCTTGGGGCGAGCCGGTGTTTGTATTCTTGATGATTGTTTCCATAGCGGTGGCTTTCTTAGTGGGACGTCATTTACGAGGGGCAGGACGTAAGTATTGGCTGGGCGCAGGCGTGGCATTTCATGTTGGCTTGCTGTTTATCTTTAAGTATCTGACTTTTGTGCTGGGACAGCTTGGACTTTTGGTGGGGAGTTTGGAAGGTTTTGCCATAGCACTGCCCATTGGCATTTCCTTTTTCACTTTTCAACTGTTGTCATATCTGTTTGATGTTTACCATAGCAAGGCAGAGGCACAGACTAATATCTTGAATTTAGGCCTCTATGTGGCATTGTTTCCGCAGCTGATAGCAGGGCCGATTGTGCGTTATGATGCCATTGCGGCAGAGATTACGCAGCGACAGGAAAATCTCACAGACTTCAGTGAGGGTATGCTGAGATTTATTTACGGCTTGGCTAAAAAGGTGCTGATTGCCAATTATATGGGACAACTGGCTGATACTATCTTTGCCATGGAGGGCAGTTTGTCTGTGGGGACGGCATGGCTGGGAGCAGTTGCATACACCTTGCAGATTTATTTTGATTTCTCCGGCTACTCCGATATGGCTATTGGCCTTGGTCGAATGTTTGGCTTCCATTTTGCGGAGAACTTCAATTATCCTTATATAGCGAAATCTGCTACAGAATTTTGGCGGCGCTGGCATATTTCCCTGGGCTCATGGTTCCGGGATTACGTTTATATCCCCTTGGGCGGCAACCGCTGCTCCAAACTGCGCTGGGTACTGAATTTGTTTGCCGTTTGGGCACTTACAGGCATTTGGCATGGGGCAAACTATACCTTTTTAACTTGGGGGTTGTTTTATTTCGGTTTATTGCTGTTGGAAAAATTTACGCACCTGCCGGAAAAACTGGGGCCGCTTGCGCATTTATATGCCTTGACGGTCGTAATGGTTGGCTGGGTGATGTTCCGCTCGGAAAATCTGGGAGCAGGACTGCATTATATTGGCATGATGTTCGGCATAAATAGTCTTGGTGCAGCTGATGATTATTTCTGGCTTTACCTAAGGCAGACGTATAGTGTGTTGTTCGCTGGTGCGATTCTGTCCTTGCCAGTATTGCCATGGCTTAAAAAACATGGCGGCAGATTAGTAGAAGATATTGAGCCGGTAGCAGCCTTGGGGTTGTTTTTACTGACATTGGTGGTGGCTGTCAGCGCCAGTTATAATCCGTTCATATATTTTAATTTCTAAGGGGGAGCAGGGATGCGAAAGATTGATAAACGGCAGGGAATGATGCTCTGCGCGGCAGGGCTGTTAGTAGTGGTTATGCTGACGGTGTTTGCGCGGTTGGGAACAAGGCAGGTGCTTGTAAAACGCGCGCACATGGATAATTTTATTACGCAAACTATTTTATATGACAACGCTGACTTGCAAATGGTTGAGGGACAAAAGGGGGCTTCACAGGAAATCAATTGGGAAAAAGCCTATCCATTTGCTGATATTGATGGTGGTAGGAAAATAGCTGTTTTGCCCACAAAGAAGATTGAGAGTAAAGTAGCTGGCGCAGAAAAGAAAATAGGTGACTGGACAGGGAAATATTTGTTAGGCTATTACAAACTGGCAGAAGCTGGGCGCGGATATGCAGATGAAATCGGCTGGGGACTAATCAGACCGGATAATGATGAGGTATTGCCATTTGGAGATGGCGCATGGACTTTTGCCTATCCAAGGGATAAAGACGCCATTCAGGAAAAATTTGTGTCATTGGCTGACTTAGCACAAACTGTGGCAGAAAATGACGGTCAGTTTCTTTATATTCAAGCACCGTTCAAGGTAGACCCTTATGGGGATTTTGCTGTTAATGGGATGTTTGATTTTTCTAATCAGAACTGTGATGATTTACTGGGGAAGTTGCAGGCACAGGGGATAGCAACTTTGGACTTACGGCAGGATTTGCACTGCTGGGCACAGGCAGAACATATCAGCTACCATGATTATTTCTTCCGCACAGACCATCACTGGAAGCCGGAGACTGCCTTGCGGGCGGCGAAGGTTGTAGGCAATAAACTGCGCGAGTATGATATTCCTGTGGATGACAGCCATTATGATTTACAGGCTTTTGCTGTGGAAGTTCTGCCGCAGTTCTTTCTGGGGAGTCAAGGGAAAAAAGCCACGCTCGCCAGAGCAACGCCGGATGATTTTTCCATATTACATCCGAGATTTCCTACGAAAATTACGTTGAATATTCCCGAGAAAAACATTCACGATACCGGAGATTTTGAGCTGGTCTATGATAAGAAAAAAGTGGAACGATGTGACTATTATGGACTGAATCCTTATGCTATGTATGGCTATGGCGATATGCAGGTTATGGATATTGAAAATCTGCTGATGCCGCCAACGGATAAAAAGGTGCTGATAATCAAGGATTCTTTTTGTGATACCATGGCTCCCCTGCTGTCCCTTGGTATACGCAATCTGATGACGCTTGATGTGCGGCATTTTACCGGCAGTGTCAAAAATTATATTGCCGTGCATAAGCCTGATGTGGTAATTGTGATGTATACGGGGTCTTTGTCGGGAAGTATTGACTGGTCAAGTCATAAGGATAAATTTGATTTTCGGTAAACGTAGATAAAAAATCCTCCCTCTGCAGAAGGGATTGCAGGCGGAGGATTTTTTTGACTTTGTATCCTTGTACATATATACTGTACACAGAGCAAGTAACCATGATTGGTACGGAGCAATGACGGCTGTTGGGACTCCAGTGTTTTCATATAGAGACACTATCCGGAAAGGAGGAAACTCCAGAACGGAAGGAGGTGCATGTTTCATGCACAAGCAGGGCTATCTGATTCAAATGATTAAGACAGTCTTCCCCAACCCGACTTGGCGGCAGATAGTTGCTACTTTGGTGATTATCTGGTGTTTGCTGATATTAACCCTTGCTGGGCTTGGTGTATTTAACATACAAGTAGCTGACAATGTGGTGTATTTGGCGGGCATCACGCTGATCGGACGTGGGATGAAATGCTTAATTGGGTATGAAAAAACCGCCCCTCCCGAGGGCGGCCTGCACAAGTAAGGCACAACATCTAACGAGCTATCAGCTTCTGCAAAAGCTGTAGTTCATATATAGCTACAACACTGGGCAGCCGTCATTGTGGCTTGCTCTATTGTGTTGTCTGATTACTTTCTATACCTAAATTATAGCAGTTCCAGGATTTTAGTCAAGATTTACAGCCAGACAAAGGTTTTATCATAAATAATTTACAAAGGCTTACATTTTAGGCAGGAGATTTCTCCTGCCTTGTTGTATATATAAAATATATTTGCAGAAGTTTAAACAGGAAGGGTGGATTTTTATGTATCAAGACGAATACAAACGCTGGCTGGGAGCTGACCTGATTGACTGTGACCTGGGCAAGGAGCTTCGGGACATTGAAGGTGACGACGAGGCCATCAAGGAGCGTTTTGCGGCTGCACTGCAGTTTGGTACGGCTGGCCTGCGCGGAACTTTGGGCGCCGGCACCAACCGCATGAACATCTGGGTTGTGCGTCAGGCAACTCAGGGTGTGGCCGACTGGGTAAAGGGCGAGGGCGGTACGCAGACCGTAGCCATCAGCTACGATACCCGTCTTAAAGGCTGGACTTTTGCCAAAGAGGCTGCTGGCGTTTTGGCAGCCAATGGCATTACCGTGCGCATTTACGACGAGCCTATGCCTGTACCGGCGCTTTCCTTTGCCACCCGTTTCTATAAAGCCAATGCCGGCATTATGGTGACGGCCAGCCACAATCCTGCCAAGTACAACGGCTACAAGGCCTACGGCCCGGATGGCTGCCAGATGACGGATGATGCTGCCGATGTGGTTTACAATGCCATTCAGAAAACCGATGTGCTCACTGGTGCAAAATACATGCCGTTTGCCGAAGGCGTGGAAAAGGGCCTGATTAAATTCGTGGGCGAGGACTGCAAGGAAGGCTTGTACAAAAATATCGAAGCCTGTCAGGTGCGTCCCGGCCTTTGCAAGACGGCTGGCCTGAAACTGGTTTATTCACCGCTCAACGGTACTGGCCTTGTGCCTGTTACCCGTGTGCTGCGCGATATCGGCATTGACGATGTGACGATTGTGCCGGAACAGGAATACCCCAACGGCTATTTCACCACCTGCTCCTATCCGAATCCGGAAATTCTGGCTGCGATGGAAAAAGGCGTGGAACTGGCCAAGAAAGAGGGCGCTGACCTCATGCTGGCAACTGACCCGGATGCTGACCGCGTGGGCATTGCCATGAAGTGCCCGGACGGCTCCTATGAGCTGGTTTCCGGCAACGAGATGGGCGTGCTGCTACTTGACTATATCTGTGCCGGCCGTCAGGAAAAGGGCACTATGCCGAAAGACCCGGTAGCCGTAAAATCCATCGTGTCCACGCCGCTGGCTGATGCTGTGGCTAAGCATTATGGTGTTGAGCTTCGCCACACGCTGACGGGTTTCAAGTGGATTGGCGACCAGATTCTCGGTCTGGAGAAAAAAGGCGAAGAGGACCGCTTTATCTTCGGCTTCGAGGAAAGCTATGGCTATCTTGCCGGCCCCTATGTCCGCGATAAGGACGCTGTTGTGGCCTCCATGCTGATTTGCGAAATGGCTGCCTACTATCGCAGCAAAGGCTCGTCCATCAAGGCGCGTCTGGAAGAAATCTACAGCCAGTATGGCCGCTACCTCAACAAGGTAGACAGCTTCGAGTTCCCGGGCCTTTCCGGTATGGACAAGATGAAGGGCATGATGGAAAATCTGCGCAAAGACCCGATTAAGGAACTGGCCGGCAAGAAGGTTACGAAGGTTATCGATTACCTCGACACCGCCGCTACGGGCTTGCCGAAAGCCAATGTGCTGACCTACGAACTGGAAGACGGTTCTTCCGTTATCATTCGTCCGTCTGGTACTGAACCGAAAATCAAGGCTTACTACACCACCAAGGGCAAAGACCTTGCCGAAGCACAGGCCGCCAAAGATAAGATGGCAGAAGCCGTGAAGCCGTATCTGTCCTAAAAATAAGTTACAGCAAAAAAACGAGGAAGCGTTGCGCTTCCTCGTTTTATAGTTCAAAAATATCTTTAGTCTGCAATTCCAAATCATCATAAAGGCTGATTTTCAGGGAAAGGCGAATTTCGGCTTTTTCATCCTCGCTCATGCGTTTCCAGTTCAGTTCGTTTTCGCCGATGTTGTGGTAAACACCATCCAACACATATTTTCCGTCACGGAGCAGGTAGGCTTCGATGGATTCGGCCTTGGGGTCAATAATCCAGTATTCTTTTACCCCGAAGCGTTCGTAAGCATCTTTTTTTAGAGTAATGTCTTTGCGCCGGGTGGAGGGGGAGAGAATTTCCACAACGAAATCGGGAGCCCCTTTTATCCCGTTTTCAGTCAGCTTGTTGTGGTCACAGACCACTAGCAGGTCGGGGATGAAATAATTATTTTCGTCCAGTTCTACGCCGGTTTCGGTGAACATACGACAAATCTTTCCACGCAGGAATCCACCGATAATTACAGACAAATTTCGCTGAATCGCCTGATGTTTCAGCGTGGCAGGACTCATATCGTAGATTTTCCCGTCAATAACTTCTGTTTTCAGATAATCTGTCAATGCTTCCATGGTAAAACCTCCTCACGCTCATGTTGTACTCTATTTTACTACAAAGCACTTCATTTGGCTATGGTCACTTTTATAGCAGGAACAGGCAAATTATTTGTCGAAGTATAGAAGTATAGAATAATAAACATATTATAGGAAGAGGCGATGTTGGCATGAAAGATATTGTTGAGTTTTTGGGAATTGACATTTTGGCATTGCAGAAAACGAAAAAAAGAATATTGCTAAACGGCATGGACACTCTGGAACATATGATGTTGCTCAGACTGGCTGCACGGCACGTTGATGTGCAGGGATTTTTTGAAGAGGACTTTGCCATTGCTGATTTAAAGCTGCTGAATAAGAAAATATATAATGGTGAGGAGATTGGGGGCAGTAATGATGAATACTTGTTGTTGGACTGTAAAGACAAAAATACGCGGGGGGGGGACATTCTGAGCATGGCAATCTAACCTATTATCCTTTGGCAAAGCCCTTGCGGCATGAATGTATAATTTATGGTGCTGGTTATCAGGGAAGGCAATGCTGCAAGCTTATGGAGGCTTGTGGCGTAGAGGTCTTGCGTTTTTGTGACAGGGATAGTTCTCTTTGGCAGCGTAAATTGATGGGGAGGAGAATCATTTCTCCTGCTGAATTAAAAGCGCAGTATGCCCATATGCCGGTAATGATTGCCCTTGACCCGTCTATTGCAGAGGCGGTGGCAGAAGAATTATATCGTGGTAAGGTAGTCAGTGATGCCTACCTTGTTTGTGATGCAATTTTTTCGTTACCAATAGATGGATTAATTGCACTAGCAAATATAAAAAATAAAAAGCGTATTTTATGGGGCGAGAAGCACAGAATGTTAAAGGCAAAATCCGTGCTGGAATTTTTGGGGGTGGATATTGCCTATGTAATCGATGATGATGGAGAGGGAGAATTGGTAAAAAACCCCTATGATTTATGCTATGAAAATCCTGCTGAGGTAGTGGTTCTGGTGGAAGAATCATATAAGAAAAATGCCGGGAAAATATTAGGGGAGGCAGGAATAAGCAAATCAACCCTGCTGTATATGTGGTACGAGGTTATAAGAAAGGACGGCTATGAATATTTGGACCCCAATTTGGGGCACAATATTCATAGTCGTGGGGAAACGAGTGTTATTTCCTTGCATACAAGTAAGAACGAAGCGGCAAAAACTATAGGCGTTTTAGGCGGGTCTACTTCAGATATAGACTATTGTCAGGAACTATCCTGGCCGGAGCAGCTGATTGATATAGCAGAAAAACACCAAAAAGAAATCAAGATACTGGGAGGCGGTACGGTTTCTTACAGGGTGTCACAGGAAATCGTGAAATTTCTGCGTGATATGAGTTTTAAAAAGATGGATGTTCTCATAAGTTATAGCGGGTATAACGAAGCTGCTCAGGCGCAGACGGTTTATCACAATTTCGTTTCGTATTATCAGGAAGAATTGTTCTCTGCACTGGCAGCGTCAGGGCAGGTGCAGAATATGGGATTTCCAAGGATAAAGCCTGTGGTAGAAATGCCTTTGGGGATAGAGGATATTGGCGAACATTGGCTTCATTATGAGTATATGTTGTATGCCATGTGCAAAGAATTGGGGATAAAATTTTATGCGGTTTTCCAGCCTAATTTAACCACGAAGAACCATATTAGTAAGGAAGAATATATTTACAGTATGTCCAATATCGATTTTTTGAAGAAACTTCAAAAAACAACGGAGATTATTCGCTCCTCAGTACGGAAAAAGATGTCAATATACCCATGGCTATATGATTTTAGTGATATTTTTGCTGACTGCCCGGAAACGGTATATTTTGACCATTGTCATCTGACAAGTCACGGCAATCGCATATTAGCTGAAAAGATTTATGCGCTGATTGCAGATGAATTATAGTAAGGGAGACGTTAGGGATGAATATTTTAGGGATATCGGCATTATATCATGATGCAGCGGCAGCACTGGTCATTGACGGCAAAATCATAGCTGCGGCCCAGGAAGAACGGTTTACGCGTATAAAGCATGATGCCAGCATGCCGGCAAAAGCGATGGCATTTTGTCTGCACCAAGGCAATTTACAGCCGAAGGATTTGGACTATATTGTATTTTATGACAATCCATTACTGACGCTTGACCGTTATATGAAAAATATTTTGGCATTGGGAACAGATGCCGAAGATTTGCTGTGTGGTAATTTTGGCAATATGTTTGGACGGCGGCTGTGGTGGCATGAACAGGTTAAGGACGTTCTGGGCTGGAATAATGATTGCAAGGCAAAGTTTATGGTTTGTAAGCACCATATTTCCCACGCAGCTTCGGCTTTTTTTCCATCACCCTATGAATCCAGCCTTATATTAACTTTGGACGGTGTAGGTGAGTGGATGACGCTTTCCACGGGCATAGGCAAGGGGAATAAGCTGTCGCTGGAAGAGGAAATTCGCTATCCTCATTCTTTGGGGATGCTGTACAGTGCCTTTACCTATTTTTGCGGCTTTAAGGTAAATTCGGGCGATTATAAGTTTATGGGGCTGGCTCCTTATGGCGAACCGGTGTATTATGACTTAATAGAAAAGGAGATTATTGATGTCAAAGAGGATGGTTCATTCCGCTTGAATCTTCACTACTTTGATTTCTACAAGGGGCGGACGATGATAAACGAATCGGCCTTAGCCGATTTGTTCGGCGGTGGGCGACGGTGGCCGGAATCACGTATTACCAAGCGGGAAATGGACATTGCGGCATCCGTGCAAAAGGTGACGGAAGAAGTAATCTTGAAAATTGTCAGCCATATCCGGCATAAATATGCCCATGCCATTTGCGGGAGTGATAATTTGGTTTTAGCAGGAGGCGTAGCCTTAAACTGTGTGGCCAATGGTAAAATCCTGCGAGAAAGTGGGATTAAAAATATCTGGATTCAACCAGCGGCAGGGGATGCCGGTGGTGCGCTGGGAGCTGCTCTTTATGTCTATTATCAGCTGTTGGGACATGAGCGTAAACGGGATGGCATTAACGATATTCAGCAAGGAAGTTATCTAGGACCCGTTTTTGCTAGAGAAGAAATAAAAAGCTATTTAGATTACCATGGTTATCGCTATCATGAAACCGACAATATGCCGAAAGAAGTGGCCGGACTGCTGGCGGCACAGAAAATTATCGGCTTATTTCAGGGCCGCATGGAATTTGGGCCGCGTGCCTTGGGCAATCGCAGTATCATTGCCGACCCGCGCGCAAGGGAAATGCAGTCACGCTTGAATCTGAAGATTAAGTTTCGGGAGTCATTTCGCCCCTTTGCACCTTCCGTGCTGAAAGAGCGGCTGACCGATTATTTTGAACTGGATGAAGACAGCCCATATATGCTCTTGTGTGCGTCTGTACGAGCGGAGCGGCGTGTTCCCTTTGTCGTGGGCGAGGTACTGGAAAAGGCTGGAGAGAATATGCTGCAGGTGGTACAGGCGAAGCGTTCTGATATTCCAGCTGTAACTCACGTGGATTACAGTGCCAGAATTCAAAGTGTTGATGGTAAGGAAAATCCCCGGTATTATGCCGTCATCAAGGAATTTGAAAAAATGACAGGATGTGGCGTTATCGTCAATACCAGTTTTAATGTCCGAGGTGAGCCCATCGTATGCAGCCCACAAGATGCCTATAGATGTTTTATGCGCTCGAACATTGATGTGTTGGTAATGGAGGATTTTATTTTGTATCGGGAAGAGCAGCCTGTATGGCAGGAAGATAAGGATTGGAGGCAGGAATATGAGCTGGACTGACAGAACACGGGAACAGGAAATACTGCTTGACTGGGCCCGCAAACATAAATGTACGAATATTTTAGAGGATAAATGGGAAACTGAGCAGGATAGTTATTTTTTGCCTGTCGCGGAAGAAAAGGATGTGACAGAATATAGTATTACGGCTTTGCCCGAGTTAAAGGAAAAGCTGCAAGCTATATGGGGGAATGATGAAGTGATGGAGCGTATAATTGTCCCTTGCTGCGTAGCCGCTTTCAAAGAACGAAGCAAAGAGAGAGGTAAGATTAATTTGCAGGAGCAGAGCGCAGCCCCAGACCTGCGCCTGCCGGATTTTGTTTATGTGTTCTAATTTATTAGCAGATATGCTTAGCTTCTCGGAATTTTCCACTATCGTCACATAATTGCCTATGGAAAAATCCAAACAACTGCGTTATAATCAATATGTATGTAACAATAGCAATTTGGAATGAACTAGAGGAGTGTAGACAATGAGTTTGAAGCTTGCATCCGGTTTTGAGTTTGATTACGAAAACCTGTACGGCGAAGGTAAGGTTACGGAGGCTGACCTGAAAAGCTACGAGGAAGATTTAAAGAAGGCTCATGAGGCCATGAAGGTCATGCGCGAGAAGGGCTTTATCCGTGCGCATCTTTCAAAGGACGGCGAGCCGGAGAAGGTGCTGTTCTCGCAGCTGCCCTACGTTAAGGAAGGCAATCTGAACAGCCCCAGCTCGCTGAAAAAACTGGGCGAGCTTACGAGCCATGTAAAGGATAACGTGGACTTTGTGGTATCTTTGGGTATCGGTGGTTCTTATCTGGGCAACAAGGTTATCTTTGATGTGCATTGCGGCGAGTTCTGGAATGAGCTGCCCAGGGAAGAACGCAAGGGCTTCCCGAAGGTTATCTTCAGCGGTCAGAACATTGACCCCCGTCGTACCGGTGACATCATTCACTATCTCGAAAACAGCGCCAAAGTTACCAAATCCCATGAAAAACGCAACCTCAAGGTGCTGCTCCTGGTTATCTCCAAATCCGGCGGTACGCTTGATACCATGAGCAACTTCATGGTTATTTATGATGCTTTGCAGAAGTATGCTGATATTGATGTAGAGGTTGTCGCTGTAACCGACCCCAACATGGAAAAGCAGACACTTCTCAAAAAGCTGGCTATCGAAAAGGGCTGGCCGCAGTACGCTGTACCTGATGGAGTGGGCGGCCGTTTCACGATTTTCTGTGAAGTGGGCCTCACGCTGGCTGCCTGCGTAGGCTTTGATATTGAACAGTTCCTGGCTGGTGCCAAGGCTATGGACGAAGCCTGCCAGAATGATGATATTTGGCAGAACCCGGCTATGCTCAACGCTGCCCTGAAATTTGCTGCTGCTGAGAAACATGGCCGCGATATCGAAGTGATGATGCCTTATGGCGATTATCTGAAATCCGTATCCGAATGGTACATTCAGCTGCTGGCTGAATCCCTCGGCAAGCAGTTCAACAAGGACGGCAAGGAAGTTTGCTACGGCCGTACGCCACTCGTGGCTGTTGGCACGACGGATATGCATTCCCAGACGCAGCAGCATCAGGAAGGCAAGCTGAACAAGGTTGTGCAGTTCATCCGTCTGGCTGATTGGGATAATGACCTGACCATCCCCGATGTGTTCCCGGAAGCCAAGAAACTGTCCGATATCTCCGGCGTAACCATGGGACAGGCTCTCGAAGTTGCCCGTCAGTCCAATGCTGACGCTCTGGCTTCCAACAAGCGCTACAATGCTTGCTTCACGCTGCCGAAGCTCAATGCTTATCACCTTGGCGAACTCCTTTACATGCTGGCTATGTCTGTGGCTTATGAAGGGGAACTGTCCAATGTGGACGCATTCAATCAGCCCGGTGTTGAATCCTATAAGCGCATTATGGGCCCGAAACTGGCTGAGGTTAAGGCTGCCAACCAGAAATAAATATTGTTTTTGCAGGGGCGCACGGCTTGGCTGTGCGTCCTTTTATATTGCCAGAGGGACGCAGGTGGTATAAAATAAATAGAGATTTTGCTTTATGGAGGCGCGTTTATGTCTGGGGAGCTTACGGAGTTACAGGAACAGATAATCAGATTTTATCATCACAATCCCTTTGTGGAGTATTTGCATATCAATGTCCAGCCCTTAGCAACGGGGGAGGTGCGTCTGGAACTGCCCATTGACGAGATGCATACAAATTTGTACGGCATAGCTCACGGCGGTGTGCTGATGACCATGGCGGACACGGCTATGGGGGCGGCCTGTCTGGCCTGCAATAAGAAGGTAGTCACCATCAGTCTGACCACGGATTTCATGCACGCGGTTCCCTTGACGGAAAAAGTGGTCACAACGGCCAAGGTCCTCCATGACGGGCGGCATACAATGACCTGCGAATGTGAGCTTAAAAGCGAGGCCGGCAAGATTTTTGCCAAGGCGCATGCGGTTTTTTACGTGTTGGGACAGTTTGTGGAATAATTATTGTGACCGGCTCACGGAAAAGCGGCCGGTCCTTTGTTATATTTTTATAAAACAGAAAGGAGTGGCGTTATGGCAAAAGTATTGATTATTGGCGCAGGCCCGGCCGGAGTATCGGCGGCCCTGTACGCTAAAAGAGGCGGAGCAGATGTGACGGTTGTTAGCGGCGGTGCAGAATTGAGCGGCCTGTACCGGGCTGAGAAAATAGAAAACTACTATGGCTTTGCCGAAGGCATAAGCGGTGCTGAGCTTTACGCCAAGGGGATAGCCGGTGCCCGGGGGCTGGGCGTGGAATTTGTGGAAGAAGAACTGCTGGAACTGGCATTCAGCGATGATTTTACCGGCTTTAAGGCCGTGACCAAATCGCAGACACTGCATAGTGACAGTGTGATTATAGCTACGGGAGCCGCACGGCAGACCTTGAAGGTGCCGGGCTTGCAGGAATTTACCGGCAAGGGGGTCAGCTACTGCGCTGTCTGTGATGCGTTTTTCTATCGCGGCAAAACTGTGGGGGTTATCGGTGCTGGGGAGTATGCCCTGCATGAGGCACAAACGCTGCTGCCCCATGCGGCCAAGGTTGTATTGCTCACTAATGGCGATGATTTGACCGCGACACCGCCGCCGGCTTATGAAGTCTATGCGGAAAAGCTGACGGCCCTGCAGGGCGGTGACCGGTTGCAAAGGGTCGAATTTGCCGACGGTTCCGGGCTGGAGCTGGACGGTGTATTTGTGGCGCTGGGAACGGCTGGCAGCACCGCTATTGCCCAAAAAATGGGTGTCCAGCTGGAAGGCAGCAATATCAAGGTGGATGAGCACATGGCCACCAATGTACCGGGGCTGTTTGCTGCCGGAGATTGTACGGGAGGACTTTTGCAGATAGCCAAGGCTGTTTACCAAGGTGCGGAAGCAGGTCTGGCGGCGGTGCGCTATCTGCGTGGGAAGAAGAAATAAGGGTGTGAGAGCGATTAAGCAGGAAAATCCGCGCAAGGGAGTATTGAAACGGCTGGAGGAACTGGAGATGCTTTGCGCCAGTCTGCAGGCAGAAACAGAGGAACTGCGCCGGGAAAATAATCACTATAAAACAAGCTATCAGGATGTAGTGTTGGAAAAAATCCGCTTGCAGGAAATCATATCAGACCTCCGGGAACGTCTCCGCAAGTACGAGCCGTTGACGGTCAAAACTGTGGAAGAAGCTGAGCCATCAGCACAAGAGCTGGAAGTGCCTGCAACGGAGAAACCGCAGGACTGTTTAGCCGACCTCCCCTTTAAGGTGGCGGTTATCGGTGGGACAGATGCCTGGCAGGCCAAAGTGGCAGAGCGCCATCCGCAGTTTAAAATCGTCGGCAGCAGCAAGAATTTTGACCGGGATAAACTGGGCGGAACAGATATACTGGTAATCAACACCAATGCCGTGTCGCATGCCTGCACGCAAAAGGCCAAGGGGGAAGTGGACAAGGGAACGGTGGTACTGAGCATATCGACGAATAATCTTGAAATATTGGATAAAAAGATAATGGCACTGCTGGAGTAAAAAGCAGTGCCATTCTTGTATGTTATTGGTTAGTTAAAGCTGTAAGGCTTATCTACCTTGTGGTAGTGTGTATGCAGCAGTTCGTGGGCTTTTTCCCCGAGCGGTTCACCCAGAAAGTCTTTATACAGGGTGAGGATATCCGGGTTTTCATGGGACTTGCGCAGGGGCATTTGTTTGTCGATTTCATAGAGGGCGGCCATGCGTTTTTTCCTGATGGCATTGGTGGTGCCGATGGGCTGGCCGCCGCCGCCGATACAGCCGCCGGGACAGGCCATGATTTCGATGAAATCGTATGGGCTGGTTCCCTTTTTTACCTGTTCCATGATGATACGGGCGTTTTTGAGGGTGTGGGCAACGGCAATGCGTACATCACGGCCGGGCAGTTTGACCGTACATTCCTTGATGCCCTCAAAGCCTCTGACATCCATAAATTCCAGTTTGTCCAGGGTCTTGCCCGTGACTTTTTCGTAGACCGTGCGCAGGGCGGCTTCCATGACGCCGCCGGTGGCCCCGAAGATGGCACCGGCGCCTGTGCTGAGCCCCAAGGGGCTGTCAAAGTCGTTTTCCGGGAGCTTGCCGATGGACAGGCCCACATATTTGATGAGCTTGATAAGCTCTCGGGTGGTGAGGACGATGTCCACGTCCCTGTAGCCGTCGCGGCCCATTTCCGGGCGGGCGGCTTCAAATTTTTTCGCCGTGCAGGGCATGATGGAGACGGTGACGATTTCCTGTGGGCTGAGCCCTGTCTGCTGGGCGTAATAGGTCTTGGCGATGGCTCCGAACATGCTCATGGGGGATTTTGCCGAAGACAGGTGGCTGATGCAGGTGGGGAAGTGTTTTTCCATGTAGTTGACCCAGCCGGGGCTGCAGGAGGTCATCATGGGGAGCACGCCGCCATGCTCCAAGCGGTGTAAAAATTCATGGCCTTCCTCCATGATGGTGAGGTCGGCGCCGAAGTTGGTGTCAAAGACCTTGTCAAAGCCCAGGAGCTTTAAGGCGGTGACCATCTGTCCCGTGACGATGGCACCGGGTTCCAGTCCAAAGGCATCGCCTAAGGCAACGCGGACGGAGGGTGCTACCTGCACGATAACGTGCTTCGTGTCGTCCTGCAGCGCATCCAGTACCTTTTGCGTGTCGTCTTTTTCCACGATGGCGCCGGTGGGGCAGACGAGGCTGCACTGTCCGCAGAGGATGCAGTCGGTGGCCTCCATGGGTTTGTCAAAGGCGGTGGTGACGACAATATCGCTGCTGCGTCCGGCGTAGGTGAGGGCGGCAATGCCCTGTACGTCTTTGCAGGCTCTGATGCAGCGGCCGCAGCGGATACATTTGTCCGGGTCGCGGACGATGGCCGGATTGGTTTCGATACGGGGGCGCTCCTTTATCACGCTGGGCAGAGGTGATTCCAAAATATTAAAGCGGCTGCAAAGACGCTGCAAATCGCAATTCTGGTTACGGGGGCAGCTCAGGCAGTCTTTCTTGTGGTTGGCCAGCATGAGCTGGAGAATGGACACCTGTGTGTCGCGGACAATCTGGGTGTCGGTGTGGACGTCCATGCCTTCCCAGACTTCGGTGGAGCAGGCGGCCAGCAGGCGTTTTTTGCCGGTGACCTCCACGGAGCACAGGCGGCAGTGGGCTTTTATCCGCTGGTCCTCATGATAGCAGAGATGCGGAATATCAATGCCCAGCACTTGGGCGGCCTGCATGATTTTGGTGCCCTTGGGGACTTCCACGGGTATATTGTTGATGGTGAGATGAATCATCTCACTGGCTTGGCTTTCGTTATGCTGGCTCATGAATTAGTACCTCCCAGGGCAAATACTTCAGGAAAAGTTTTCATGGCGGATTGCAGGGTGTTCTGGGCGGTTTCACCCAGTCCGCATAAGGAGGACATGCTCATGACTCTGGCGATGGTCGCCATGGTCTTTATATCCTCGGCGGTGGCCTGCTGCCGGGCAAGTTTATCCAGAATTATCCTGATGTGCAGATTGCCTTCCCGGCAGGGCGTACACTGTCCGCAGCTTTCCTCAGAGAAAAATTCCTGATTCATGCGCAGGAAGTCAAGGACGCTGGTGCGCTTGTCGATGACCAGCAGACCGCCGGAACCAACCATTACGCCGGCAGCGCGTAAGTCTTCATAGGTGTATGGGGTATCAAGGATAGAGCTGTCAGCCACCTTGCCCGAAGCGCCGCCAAACTGAATCAGCTGTATTTCTCTGTCGTGCTGGATGCCACCGGCCAAATCGTAAATGATTTCGCGCACGGTGGTGCCAAAAGGTATTTCAAAGACACCGGGGTTATTTACATTGCCGGCCACGCTGATGAGCTTGGTGCCGATGGATTCTCCGACGCCGCAGTTCATGTAGGTGTCCTTGTCCAGCAACAGATGGGGGACAAGGGAGAGGCTTTCCACATTATTGAGGCAGGTAGGCCGGGCAAAGAGACCGCTGACCTTGATAAAGGGCGGTTTCATCCGTGGGCGCCCGGCTTTGCCCTCGATGGAACGGATAAGGGCGGTACCCTCGCCGCAGACGTAAGCGCCGCCGCCGGAGTAGAGATGGATGTTGAAGTTAAAGCCCTTGCCCAAAATGTTTTCGCCCAGAAAACCATAATTTTTGGCCTGACGGATGGCGTTGTGGAGTACGGGGCGGAAGCAGGCGTATTCGGCGCGCATGTAGATATAGCCATCGGTTGCGCCGCATACAAAACCGGCGATAATCATGGCCTCAATGAGATTGAAGGGGTCATTCTTGATAAGTTCCCTGTCCTTAAAGGTGGTGGTTTCGCCTTCATCGGCATTGCAGACGATGATTTTGTTTTCGCCTTTGACGGCACGGGCCTGTGACCATTTGCGTCCCAAGGGATATTCGGCACCGCCGCGGCCGCGGATTTTGGCCTCGCTGAGCAGGGTGCAGATATCCTCAGGATCCATATTTACCGCCTTGCGCAGGGCAGTAAAGCCGCCGGCGTTCATATATGAACCAATGGAGGCGGTATCGTACTGGCCAAAGTTTTTGGTTAAGAATTTTACAGTGGTACTCATTAGCTCCCCTCCTTTACGTTAGCGAGCGCAGCAGGGCTTCGATTTTTTCGGTGCTGTCGAGATGGTCATAGACATGGCCGTTGATGCGGACGGCCGGCGCTCTGTCGCAGGCACCGTAGCAGGTGGTGCGCTCCAGCGTGAAGCGCCCGTCATAGGTGATTTCCCCCATCTTTATGTCCAGCAGTTCCTGCAATGTGGTAAGGAGCCTTTCGGTATCAATGCGGTTTACCCGGCAGGCCGGCGAGCTGCACACCTGAATAGGATATTTGGCCCGCGGCTTTGAGGACAGCTCACTGTAAAAGTTCAGGCAGTCAAAGACGTTGGTGACAGGGATGGACAGCCTGTCTGCCAGATAATAGGCTGTAGGTTCTGGTACATAATGACGTTCGTTTAAATCCTGAACTTCCAGAAGAATGCCCACAATCTGTGTCGGGTCATTGTCATGGGATTCCAGCACCAGGTCGATTTTGGCCTGCAGCTCTTCCGGCAGCGGATATTCTTTGGTTTGCGCTGTTAGCATCAGAAAGCCTCCTAAATAAAATTTATACACAATATAAATCGCTTGTAAACTATTCTTATTATAAGAAAAAAAAGTAACACTTACAAGAATTGTAAAAAAATTTACAAAAGATATATACAAGTTTACACAAATATGCTATAATGTAAGCGCCACAGAAGGAGCATGTAAATATATACTTCATAGGGGATTATGGGGGGTTGTTTATATGGCTATCAAGAACATTGAAATGGACCGTCGTGATAGTGCGAGTTATCGCAAGATTTTAAAACGAGGAGGTTTCCTTTCTGCAAGTTACTTGTCGGTCAATGGCTTTGATGTAGCGAAATTGCGCAAACTGGCACTGGCTGGAGAGCTGGATGCGATTCGGTGCGCCATTGGCAAATCCATCCGTTGGTATTACAGAGAACAGCAAGCGGAAAACGCTCATCTTCGTGGTCTGGCATAATTGCGGATTTATATTTTCGTCATACGTTATGCTATTATAAGTTAGTCTGTTGGAATCGGCGCTGCCGATTCTATTTTTTTTTGCAGGATTTAACAGCTTTATACGGAAATTTATTTATATGCAGTCAAAGAGGAGGCGGTTGTTTGTTCTGGGTGATGGTCATATCTTTTTTTGCCGTGTTGTTTATTTTGCTGCCGGCGGTGCTGGCAGGCTTTATATACAGGAAGATTCCCGTGGATAAAAACAAGCGGCGCTTTCTTAAAGGTGTGTCGCTGTATCCGGCAGCCATGGTGGGCGGCAGCTGCTACGGTTATTATTATGAGCGCAGACAGCAGGTCAAGCGCTATTATGATGTGCCGTTTCCACAGGCACCTGAGCTGGCCGGACTGACAGTGGCGCAAATCAGCGATGTGCATCTGGGCAGATTCTTTTCCGTGGAGGACCTGCGCGGACTGCTTTCGCTCGCAGCAGCAGATGAGCCGGATATTTTGGCAGTCACGGGGGATTTGTTCGATAATCTACAGCTGAATCCGGCAGCGGTGCAGGTATTGGATGAGGCTGTTGATTTATTTCCCAAGGGAATTTATTTTTGCATTGGCAACCATGAAATATACCGCAACTGGGGGCGTACACGGGCGCTGCTGAAGAAAACACGGGTGCGTATACTGGAAGGCCGGGC